>Ga0123352_10003674_pt1 | contig 22333 bp, 17 predicted proteins | sample TergutLab28metaG_FD_89700 | JGI IMG/M metagenome (GOLD analysis project Ga0123352, IMG submission 89700) | Labiotermes labralis P1 segment gut microbial communities from Petit-Saut dam, French Guiana - Lab288 P1 | ecosystem: Host-associated > Arthropoda: Insects > Digestive system > Gut ...
AAATTGTTTATTATTAATATTTAAAATAATAAGTGTGGTGTGATAGAGTGTTGTTGTTGTGGGGGGGGGGGGGGGGGGGGGCAAGAATTTTTCTCTTGTCCATAAAGTCCAGACTGACTCTGGTGCCCACCCAAACTCCTATTCAGTGGGTACCAGAGTTTTTCCCCCAGGGGTAAAGCAGTCAGGCTGTGATGTTGACCACTCATCTTCATTCGATGCTGAGATTAAGGATGAGTGAATCTCTACCTCTCCTTCCCATACGTTCCTTCATACTGTGGACAGGTACTTTAGTATATTTGATCAACTGAGATTATTAGTTATCAGAATTACAACAGGAACTCAACCACAAATGTTTAAAAATAAGGCGATATCAACAATTTTTAAGACATAAAAATATGTTGGAAGCCTGAAGCATGCTGTTATATGAAGATACATGACAATTTAAGGTTATATATCTAGTGCTGTCTACTCATGTTGTAACCATTGGCAGATTACATAGTATGCCATGTGAGTGCTGGAGGGTTAAATGACTTTATGTGTAATTATAAGTTTATTTTTCATTACAGATGGAAGCAAAGTGTAGAATATGTAAAAAATGGAAGTATTAGATATGCAGTATACCACGGACCAGTTGAATGCACACAGCGTAACAATGCAGTTTCAAGCCGTCCAATGGGAGGATCACTTCAATCACTTGGTGACAACACTGAAGGACTTTACATTACTAAACATATTAACTGACACTACTCTAGTGACAGGAAATCTCAAAGTGCCAGTGCATCGGGTGATAATATCATGTTACAGTTCCTATCTAAAACAGTTTCTGACTAACGAAATTCTAAATTGTTACATACTGATTAGTGACATTGAGGAATCACTACTTCCAGTTCTTGTTACTTACATATATACTGGTGTAACTTCACTTCCTATATCCAGTCTGAATGACTGGTACAAAACGTCCAAACTGTTGAGATTAGACAGTGTATTAGAGGCTGGCGGAAATGATTGTTCTGAAGACGTGGCTTATTTTACGTGGCCACGACACCAAGAAATGGTCCTTCAGTATCTTTGGCGATCTCGGTCTGATCCGGCGGAGTGTGACGTGATTTTCGTGACGGACAGTTTCTCGCAGACTTTTGCGCATTCGTGCATTTTGGGTGCATGCAGTAAACATTTGCTGAACATTTTCCTCAGGCATAGTGAAAGGAATAAAAGCAAGCCATATGTATTGATTCTTCAGAATGTCAGAAGTGAAGATCTTGAAGCTGTTCTTGAGTTCTGTTACAGAGGAACTGTTTCTGTATATGAAGGGAACATTAGTTCCGTTTATGACACAGCCGAACTATTAGGCGTTCAGAATCTTTGTAGCAAACTGATTTCTATAGATCCTATGATAAAAAAAATGTCTGAAGTGAACGGAACAAACTATAATGCATCAGACGTCATCAGCAGGATAAAGGCTTGTCATTTCTCATCTCAGCAAAATGAACATTCTCTGCAACTCCAGAACGTCTTTCAACACTTTTTTGAGCATGAAGACTTGGTTGATATAACATTACTCAAAGGCAAACAGAGCTTCACAGCGCACATTGCTGTATTAAGTGCCTTCAGCATGTTCTTTAAAAACCTCACCAAATGTCTTCAACATAACATGAAAGATGCTTTTGTACTCATCAAAGACTTGAAGACTCAGCATGTACAAGCTTTTCTAGATTACATATACAAAGGAATAGCAGAGTTTGCAGGGACTACAGAGGTGTTCTGTGAAGTCATGTCAGACTGGATTGATTTCAGTGTGTTGTCGATTTTTGAGTCAGAAACATGTCAGATTCTAACTAACGTGACATCTGTAATGTGTCAGAAGGCAGAATTTACTGAATCGGTGGGAGAACAAAACATCTTTAATTCTAATGACATTCTCTGCTCTAATATGCAACAACACGAAGAAATTTTAGAGAAAGATGAAACCACACAGCACGGAGATTGCACTGGAAGTGAACAAAATTCCGGAAACCTAGAGAACGTTGTGATTTTGGAAATGTCTCCTACAGCCACAGAGACATTGAAAGAAGCGGTAAGTTGAACAGATATTGTATTCTTTAGGTACATCATCCGCTTTGTGTTTTATTTACAATTAAATAGGGGGTTCTTCTGAGTCAAAACACAACTATCTTATGTTGTTATCTTTATTTTAAGCTGACGACATGTTTCGGCCTTTGCACTGGGCCATCTTCAGGTCACAAGATATATAATTGAGGATACTATACAGTGAGAAACATAAATAAAATAGTGTGAATCATAAAGTTGGATATATGTATCTAAAATTCAGCGAGATCTTGTCATTGTTCAATTACCCAATGGTATACATTAGTAATCTAAAACCTGGAAATGTAACATGGAAACATGACAGTGGTGGTTTAAAATAGAACCATATCATGGAAATTGTAACAATAAGATTGGTGTTGTTTAAATAATATTGTTACAGTTTCCATGGGAAATTGAACAACAACGAGATCTGTTGAATTTTAGATACATATATCCTTTTTTATGTTTCACACTATTTTATTTACGATTCACATTGTATAGTTTTTCTCAATTATATATCTTGTGACCTGAAGATGGCCCAGTGCAAGGGCCGAAACATGTCATCAGTTTAATAAAGATAACAACATAATATAGTTGTGTTTTGACTCAAAAGAACCCCTATGTAATTGATACTGCATTCGTTTACTAGAACAGGGGGACCGCGGTAGCACAGTGGTTAAGGTGCTGTGCTACAAGTCGTAAGGACGCTGGTTTGATCCCAGCTGGTGTCAGTGGATTTTTTCATTGACATAAAATCCTTCTGATCGCGCTATGGCCCTGGGGTTGACTCAGCCTCTAACAGAAATGAGTACCAGGAGCATTTCCTGGGGGTAAAGGCGGCTGGTGTGTATGGCTGACAACCTACCACCATCCTGTGCTGTTTTCACAAAATCTGGGAACCTTAACTTCCTGGAACCCTCTGGGCACCTCGGGTCTGTAACGGGACTGCTTTAGCTATTTTTCACTTGAACATGCGTGACACTTCATAATTTTGCCACTGCAGTTGTCTGTAAATTGGAGCAAAAAAGATGAAGTGTGATTTCCCACTCTTTTAAAAATATGAACAGTAATGACCTTATGAAACAGTTTAATGTATGCTATTAGCCTACAAGCACGACTTCACGTGCTACAATCGTGTGTCTTAGATCTATGTGTGTTGTTCACAAGCAGGTGTCAGAAAATATTGAACAGTTTCGATCCCCGTTAAAATTTCATTTGAAATTTAATTGCAGTGGAAGGACTTAATTCTGTGTAGGTCGTCATAGTTACAGCTTAATATTACCTATGTCACTGAAACACAAGAAGTTAAATTTATGGAAAACATGTTGTCGTTTGGTTAAGTACATTATTCAAACTAATTACAGGGAACATTTGAAGGAAATGGAGATGAGAAGAAAACAATGGAAATATCTATGAAACAAGATTGGAAGAACTTGCACAATGAGTGTCAAATGAATGTTGAGGTAAACAAATATAGTTTAATTTAATAGTGCATTAATTTAAAGTTTTATTTGCTCTTCTAGAAATAAGATCACATTCTAAAATTACCAGTGTCTAAAAGTTGTTAAGGGGCATTCCTGGCAAAAGGCACAAATTTTGAACTGAAAGATGCAGTTGCGTTTTAAGTACATAGGTTACATACTGCTTTTCCTTGACTGGACATTTAGTTTTAGCTTGTATTGCATACTTGAAAATGATATGACAGGCTGGATGAAAAGGGTTGTGCTGAGGGGGATTGAGAAGAACTATAGAACTATGAAACCTTCAGGGTGTTTTTGGTTCCTTAAATATGGACATTAAACTACTTGATCCAATTTTTATTTTCGTTGTTACACTGTGCATGTTGTTGAGTTACTCAATTATTATACCAACTACTGCACATATATAAAATTTATAAAATTTACACGTTAAAACATTAAAAACGCTCCGACATGTTTCGGTCCTAGGACCATCATCAGGGAGCCATATCATCCTTGCTAAACTTACACTATAAAAGTCACATTAATTTCGCTGTACCAGTTGGGTATTGTGGCAGCATGCCGTGTTGTGTAATGTTATGTTGCGAAGAGTGCCCTACTACTCTTTGCAAAATAACATTACACAACATGGCATGCTGCCACAAGACCCAACTGGTACAGCGAAATTAATGTAAATTTTGATAGTGTAACTTTAGCAAGGACGATATGGCTCCCTGATGATGGTCCTAGGATCGAAACATGTCGCAGCGTTTTTAATGTTTTAATGTGTAAATTTTATAAATTTTATATATGTGCAGTAGTTGGTATAATAACTGAGTACTTGATCCAAATTGCTTGGTCACACTTGTGTGTTTAGAATTTTGACATACGTGTGAAGACTATGTTGTGTATGAGACTGCCACTGGTAGCACAAAAAATGAATGCCAAATGCAGGAAACTCTTGGACCGTGCAACCTCAAATCAAGATTATACTTTTTTCTCGTTTCAGTGCAAAAACTGCTGGAAAATAAGTTACTCCATCCCTGTTATTTAACGTGCAATAGAATTCTTTTGATTCAATTCTCAGATATTTAAAATATTATATACACAATGACTCTGTTTCTGCATTGTATAGGTGTGCATCATTCATTCATTCATTCCTTTGGTTTGATACTCATAAAGTATTCTTTGAGAGTTTTCCACCCTTTCTATATCTCTAAGCCTTCTAATTCATCTAATCTTGTATTAATGTTAGTTTTTTCAGGTTCCTTTAGTGGCACTGCATTTATAATTTGGCAGTCAGTTTCCAGCTACTGATACATTGGAAATTCCCCATACTTGTATCTTGACATAGCGCCCAACATGAGTACCCATGTAACTGGGTGGGCAATGTCACATTTCTTTGGAAGATAAAAGTTACCTTCTGTACGTTTCAAAGCAGTAGTTCTTTTTTGTTCTGCACGTATTTTGGAGGCTGTGACATATTACATTATAAAGATGATTACAGAATACAAAATGACTTCTGATCATACCATAGTTTCATTTCTTTCCCTTAGGATGACCTAGCAGATAGAAGCACAGTGCCAGATGAAGATGAAGCAGCAGAAGGAGCAGATGAAGAGCCAGCAGAAAACAAATCGCATAAGAGATGGAGAGAAAGGGATTCCGTTTTAACGTGTTATACGTGTAATGCACATTTTGAATCACGGAAAGAGCTGAGGGAGCATTTAATCATTCATCCCAATGGGAGAGTTATGAAGTGCAGTTACTGTGGGAAGGGATTTGATAGACCTAGTCAGTTGGAACTTCATATTCGCATACACACAGGTTCGAAACCATTTTCTTGTAAACAGTGTGGTCATGCGTTCGCAGCAAAGAGTGCACTTCGGAAACACATCGACATTCATGCCAAGGATAAGGGCAAAATGTTTGAGTGTGCCGTATGTAACAAGTCATTCTCAAGAAAGGAATACCTGGAGGAACATATCAGGACACATACTGGCAACAAACCATATGAGTGTTTAATATGCCATAAGACTTTTGTTGGCCGCACCGGCCTGAACCACCACAGGAAAACACATGCAGATGCCTGCCAGAAGAAAGATTCTATGTGTGAGGTGTGTGGGAAGAGCTTCACACGCCATGCTCTGTGGACGCATGTCAAGTCACATGAGAAGAACCACTGCTGTCACCATTGCAACAAGTCCTTCTCAACTGCTTCTGCGCTGCGAGTTCATATTACAGGCACACATCTTGGATGCAGGAGTTATCAGTGTGAAATATGCGGCAAAGGTTTCATACAGAAGAATCATCTGATCCGCCACATGAAGGTGAGATGATAAAGACTATGTGGAGAAGTTCGCAGGGTCAGGCGTTTGGCTGTTTTTGTATGGGTGTTCATAACAAACAGACTAACGCTAAATAACGAATTCCTTCTTGAGAAACTGATAGTTACTTGGCTTTTCAAGGAATTTCCCTCCCATTTGCATAAACTGAAGGTTCATTACTCTGCCTTCAGAAGCCCACAAGTGGGCCATAGTCAAAGAATCTGCCCAAGTTCAGAAGAGTTCTGTTTGATGTTTTGTAACATATTGGTTTTTTATGGTCATATGTTTACACCATGCCCAACCTCCATGCTGAATGACCATACCTTGTTAATTGTCTACAGCTGTTATGCTTTAATTATTATATCTGTAGTTACCCTCTACTCAAATATTTAATATTCCATATTTTGTGAGGGCACAATGTTTTTTTTACTTATATCTAAGTTATTTGCACTTGAACATGCCAGAAGACTGAGAAGCACATAGCAGGGTAATATTAAAATGAACTTTATTAGAAACAGATTGTCATGTGGACTTAACTGACATTAACTAAAGGTGATGTCCAGTGGCATGAGTTTTGGTGTTAGGAATGTTGCATCTTTGGATTTTGATATCAGAGGCTACTGAATGATACTTTATCAGCTTCATTGGTTTATGCTGAATGAGATGATGGGATGGTTAGATATGGTGATTTTTAATATAAGGCAGGGTTGAATAAGAAGCAGCATATTTGTAGGTACTGTCGTGGCATTTACCATTAAGGACAGTAAAAAGCTATAAAAATCCATTTCCTGGATAGCGGGTGTGGGGTATAATCAAACCCGGCCACTAACGAAGTCGTAATTGTGAGTTGTACTCGTTACCACTCACCTTGACTGCTTTTTTGATTCCTGTCATGGACAGGCTTTTAAAATAGAGTTTTTACTCTATTTGGACTTAAGAGATTTATAAGTAAGCCAAACTAGATGGTCATTGGTTGTTTGTATGAAATGGTAAGATGCTTCACGTTGCCACCGCTTGATCGTAAGTTTTTTTGTCATGCTTTTGCAGGTACATGACAACACGAGAGACGTGCGGAATACGAAGCCCTTTCTGTGCGGAAAGTGCCCACGAACATTTAAAACCAAAACCAAACTTGAGTCACACACACGGGTGGAACATACAGAACCAGGAGAACGTCCCTACTCTTGTGAGATCTGCAACAAACGCTTTGCAGGTCGCAGCACTGTCATCTACCATCGCCGTGCGCACACAGGTGAACGTCCACATGGCTGTTCAACGTGTGGCAAGAAATTCATGCGTCCAGACGCTCTGCGCCAACACATGATGTGTCATACTGGCGAGCGTCGACATCAGTGCTCTATTTGTGGCAGAAAGTTTGCTACCAGAAGTACTCTGAATAAACACGTTCAATCACATAAGGAGACAACTGAGAAAGAAACATCTTTCAGCTGCGATGTGTGTCATAAAGTTTTTCAATCTGAAACACAGCTTACATTACATTCTCGTGTGCACAACAGCTGTAGACCTTTAAGGTGTCCTGTCTGTCATAAATCATTTCGTTACCAGGACAGTCTAACAAAACATCTTAACATTCATACTGTTGCACAAGACAACACCCCTAACAGTGAATTATCATGTGTATATTCTTTTCAAGTTTGTGGACAAACATTTGAACTGAACAGCCATACCAAGGAAACTGAAGACCATGGCTACAGAAATGTAAGCCTCATTCACAGTACTGACAAAGATATAGTTCAGCATTCCCTCCAAGAGTACAGCGTTTCTCCTGCAGCTGTGAACAGCAACATCTGTATGAGAGATGTGAATAAGGCCACTGTCGCCGCCCCCCAGCGTCGCCCCTACAGTATAACAATAGACGGCAACCTCTGCTGTAATACCGACGCTCAAAACACAAACATTTTACCCGAAGTTGGCAACATTGATTCATCCACAGATTTGCCAACCCCACTAACTTCTCTCCATCCTCTTTCACATCCACACCACGGCTTAGATCTGCATTCAGTGATTAGCTTGACGTCCTCACATATTCAAGAACAAGAAACTCATCATCATATTGAAATGGTTGGTAATCCTCCTGTGCCATACACTGAACCACTGTTTGTAGATAATTGTAGTCAGATTTCTCAGGAACACAGCAAGCAGAAAATGGTTCAGGATTCAGGTAGAGTGTACAATAAGGTAGAGACATGAATCTCTATTCCGATCAGACTGTATCACAGTTACATTTACTGACTTCTCCGACTTTGTTTCTGTGCACATTGTGCCTCTTTAAAAGGTAGAAAGGTGGTGCAGTACACGGTACATATCACTAAGTTTGCTAAAAACTTTATGTGAACTGAATGAAATAATTACGTTACAATTTAGTTACATGATGGTAAGAAGGATACGTGCTCTTGTAAACATGGTAACGAGCGTATCTGTACGATGAGAACCAACAGGATGAACTATTTAACTTTTGATTTATTTCAGTAATTAACCTCTATGTTACTTCTAGTTAGCCTAACTGGCTTCTGGTTCACTTTATCTTAACCTAACGATTGTCTAACACCACACTCCTTTGTCTATCGCCACTATAAACGGCGTCCATATTTTTCATCACTGCCACCTGGGTTCTTCGCGTACAGTGTTGCCAACTTAACCTCACAGGACATCCACCCTCGTTACTTAACATACTCCCACCTTTGAGTCGAATCGGAGACACTTGACTCAAACTCTTCGAGTAATGGATGTCCTGTAGTACCTCACTGATCAATAAATCAAGGAGGAGGCCTCACTTTTCTTCCACCCTTAGTGAACACTTCTACCACATTGGGTCTCCCCTTCCCCTCTTCTCTGGGAGGGGGCGTCGACTCCTTTTTCGGGTCCGCCTTCATGGAAGCTGGTATTGCCACAGGTACCCCTTCATCGTAGATCTCCAGAGGATAGATCCTTTGTACGGGTCTGAGTAGTGTGCCGAATGCTGTCCTTAATCTCAGGAGCCCTACCTTCCCGTCCCGGCCGGGGATGAGCCCCTCCACCACTGCTAGTGGCCAGTCTCCCCTTTTTATATTATCTGCTCCAATCAGTACAACCTCTCGAAGTAGCAAATCACAGCTTGTCCTCGTAGCAGTCAACCTCAACTGGCCTAAGTACTCTCTCTGGAATCGGTCCTGCAGCCTTTCCTTGATCTCTTGCCTATACTTGGCCCGTCTTGTGAGTCTAGCCGAATCCACTGCATTACAGTCTGGAAGTCCCACTCCTCTAAGATCCATCAAAAACATATTGGGCGTAAGTGAAGCAAGACCTGCAACATCTTCTGATATGTAAGTCAGGAGTCTACAGTTGATAACAGCTTCACAATCACATAAGACAGTTTCCAATTCTTCGTAAGTCAGCAAAGCTCTTCCTAACGCTTTCTTAAGCAGTTGCTTGAGGAGCCTGATTAAGCGCTCCCACCAGCCTCCCCACCAAGCAGCGGTAGGTGGATTGAACCTCCAATCAATTCGTACAATCGCACTGGTTTTAAGGATCTTCTCCCAGTCCAATTGACGTAAGGCCCAATCCATACCCAAAATGTTGGTCCCATTGTCACTATATATGATCACTGGTCGTCCCCTGCGGGCCACGAATCTCCTAAAGGTTTGAAGAAAAGACTCAGTAGACAACGATGAAGTTAACTCTAGGTGCACTGCTCTATATACCGCACAGGTGTACAAACACACCCACACCTTGCGCCCGTCTTTCAGTAAGAGAGGGTGCGCCATGTCAATGCCTGTTGTTTCAAACACAGCAGCATCTCGTACATGCGGTTCAGATAATGCCGGTGGGACCGTGGAGATATGTCTAGCATCATGTCTCCTGCACACACCACATTTGTTGAGGATACTTCGTATGGTTTTTCTACCTTTGAGTATCCAGAACCTCTCCCTCAAAAGGCTTAAAAGTCCCTGCACTCCAACATGACACGCTTTCTTATGGGCCTGCAGCATGAGCATCTCCACCACAGGGTGGCGGGAAGGTAAGATCGCAGGTATTCCTAAATCTCCTAGGTCCGTTCTCTCTAGGATTTTGGTCCTAATGCAAAGGGTACCTTCACTGTCTATATAGGGACACAAACGAGAAATCCTCTCGTCTTGGGGCCCAGTAAAAGACTTTCTCTGTACGAATCTAATTATACACTTTTCAGCATCATGGTCTCCTCCCACCAAACAACCTTCCCCGAGCCTTGCTTCTCTTCGATCTTGTGACAGCGGTTGACAAATCTCAGGACCCAAGCGAGGACCCTCACAATCTTGTCATAATTAAGGGAATAGGCATAGTACCAGTCAGGATGGCTCTCCTCACACAGAAGGGAAGAAACAATGCCCTTCCTCCTTTCCTGGGCTAACATCTCCTCATTTGGTTGGGGCTCTCCCGAAGGCCAGTCTTCAGCAGGCTGTTTCAGCCAGGTGGGTCCCTCCCACCACCTGGTCTGCAGCAGTTGAGGAGCGGTACATCCTCTGCTAGGGAGATCCACAGGATTCATGATCCCCGGTACATGGCGCCAAGAATCTTTCGAAGTCAGCTCTCTTATCTCCTGCACTCGGTTCCAGACAAAAACACCCCAGTGGTCATCTCTCATGATCCAGGCGATCACTGTCGACGAGTCACTCCAAAATGATAACTGGATATCCTTCTGCTCGAGCTCCTTTACTATGGATGTTGCTAATCTGGTCCCTATGGTCGTGGCCAACAGTTCTAGCCTTGGAAACGTCACCGCCTTAACTGGAGCCACTTGAGTTTTGGCTTGAACCAGCTGCACTTGTACACAGATGCTGCATTCGTAACGTGCGAAAACTGCCGTCGCATAAGCCATTTTACTAGCGTCAAAAAATGTGTGCAAGGAGCAGCTTATTACATGTTCTGACATACCCTTCAACCATCTAGGAATCTTAACTTCTTGCAGCAGGGGAAGATCTTGCATCCAGCGTAGAAAATACTTCCTGACATCGTCCGGAACTTCTTGATCCCATTTGCCCTTCAGTGCCCAACACCGCTGTAACAACACCTTGGGGCACAATGAAATGGGGCATGTAAACCCGATAGGGTCAAACACCCGCTGCGTCACAGATAATATGGTTCTTCGTGTAATCACACCATCATTCTCCACCCTCACGTTGTCCACGGCTAAAGTGTCCTCTTTCTTGTCCCAAGACATTCCCAAGATGGCAGTGCGAGATGAGTCTTCTGAGTCAGGATCTGTATGTTCCCAACCCCTCAGCTCAAACTTAGCCTTTGCAAATACCTCTGTCAACTTTTCTATAAACAGACGTAACGCACTGTAATCTGGCAAGCTCATGACGCAATTGTTAACATAAAAACTCTTCCTCAAACTTATCAGAAAAGTCACTGTCATACCATTCATTCAGGTCAGATTCTGCAAGACATCTCTCTAGGTGATAATCTATCACCGCACCCAGTAAGAATGGGCTGCTAGTCACCCCTTAACGTCACATGAGTGTGTCGAAAAATCCTTAAGTCGCCCTTGACATTCCACAGGAATCTAAAAAAATCTCTATCTTCTTTTCCTAGGCTCACCTGTAAAAATGCCCTCTTGATATCTGCTATGACTTCGACCTGATAAAGTCGGAACCTCAAGTGTATTGCCGGGATAATTTCTATCAAATTGATGCCCTTCTTCAGGCACTAGTTCAGTGATGGGCTACCTGGCTCTCATGCCGACGCTTCGAAAACAGGCCGCAGTTTAGTAGTACTGTTCTCTTTCACAACAAGTCTGTGCGGTAAATAATGTCCTTCGTCTCGCTGTGACATCGGCACTTCCTCTATTATGCCTGTTTGCAACCAATCCTCCAATACTTCTTCATATTCGGCCCGCAACCTGCTTCCGGCTAACTTCCGGATCGTGTTTTCTAGTCTCTTCCTCAAGAGGCTGAAATTCCATGGTACTGGAGGATGTCCTTCTATCCATGGAAGACTTACTTCATAACGACCCTCCTTGTTCACTCGTACAGTGTTAAGAAAGTATGCTCGCACTGATCGCTCACTCTCTCTTCCTTGCTTTTCTTACTTTGAGGGTCTTGAATTCTGAGGACGTCTAACTCCCAAAGTTTATTCATGGGTTCACTCTGGGCGAACATAGTGAGAGCGGTCATGGAACTGACCTCCTGTCAACCCCGCATCTTCCCAGTCATGATCCAACCAAGGTAGGTTTCGATGGCCACTAACCCACATTGTAAGATTTCCCTCTGTCCGCTTAATAACTTCCCATAGATGTCAGTCCCAATCAGAACTTCGATGAGCTTCTCTTCCTCCAGGTAAACGCCAATTCCTTTGCTCCTCAGCTCGTTCATCCACGGAGCAGATGGAAGGGCTGGCACTCTCGAACAGATGTCCTCTTCATCAAGTACTTCAAAATTGCAGGCATATTTATTGTCTAGGCTTCGAAGTCTTATTCTATAACAGAAATGGTGTTGGGCCCTGGTCATTCCTCCTCCAAATAGCCTGTGTATTAACTCCTCTTCTCCCAGGGGCATGTACTTCATGCATCTTACCGTATCCCTCCTTACATAAGATCGCTGGGACCCAGGGTCCATTAGTACTCTCACTCGCCTGTCTCCTCCCCTCTCAGAGTTACCATCAGAGTTTGTAAGAAGACCTGATTACTGCAGTCGATGTTCGACAAAGAGCTCTCTACCACGGGCGCCTCTGTTGCCGCTGACACCTTATCCGTCGGCATGCACATCACCACAACATGTCTCCAATTACACAATACACACCTCAGGACAGCCCTGCATCTTCTGTCCTGGTGTCCTGGTTTCAGACATGCGAAACAGCATCCTCTCTTGACTGCTAAATTTCTCTTCTCCGCGAAGCTCAAACCCTGTGCCTTTTGGCAGGACTCGCTAGTGTGCGATCCTTCACAAAAGACACACAAGACTTTGCCCGACTTACAGTTGACAAGACCAGCCATCATAGGAATGGCTGTCCTTTTGAGGCTGGCGGACTCTTTCTTCTGTGGTTTGGCACCCTTGACGCTTCCTTCCAGGTTGAAACCTCATATTGCCATGTTGATTCTTTCTTCATTTTCTACTTCATTCTTCAAGAAGCTCATCAAGCTCTTCAGCCAGGTCTCTCCACTTGGTCGAGTGTAACTGACATAACTGCTACATTGCCATGCTCTTCAAACCTCCTCTGTCAAGCAGGAATCTACGAGTGGAAACAACATGGTGGCGTACTTCTCTGTGGCCACTCCTAACGTCTCCAGCGCTCTCATTTGGGTCTCTATTCTATCATACAGAGATGAAAGCATGACCTTGTCTTCCTTGGAATTCACGGACATGGTCAGCTTGAGCAACTCTCTCACATAGAACTCAACCAGAAGGTCTTCCCGACCGAAACGAGCCTTCAAACACTCAACTGCCTTGTTATAATTACTTGCTATGGGGGGAAAACTCTCTACTACTTCCCGTGCCCTGGTGTTTGGTGAGGTTGCCCGCAGAAGATATTGGAACTTGTCCGCCTCATCGATGTCAGGCTCTCTGTCAATCTTCTTGAACTGCCCCCAGAACGTCAGCCAATCTTTGACGTCACTGCCAAATTTTTTCAATTCGATCATGGGCAACTTGAATTTTCTCTTCGCAACGTTCAACAGAGAGTTGTCACAATCTTCCGTTTTAATGGTAGTGTCTAAACGTCTTTTATACCTATGTGCATACTCATCTGCACCGTGCATCTCTTTCTCCAACTCATCCTCCCGCATATTTGCTCGGAGCAACAGATCCATAATCTCCTTGTCCAGTTTCTTCAAATCGTCCGCCTTCTCTCTCAACAACTCTATGTCCACAAGGATTCTGGAATCTCCCTTTCTATCTGTGTGTTCTCTCGACATAACCTCTTCCAGTGTGCCACACAGACGTGCAAATGCTGCCCGCACCACTTTTTGCTTCTTCTTTAAAATATTCATAGTTGGTTGCACGCTCATTCTTAGACAAAGTCCTGTCATGGTCGCCAAATGTTACTTCTAGTTAGCTGAACCGGCTTCTGGTTCACTTTGTCCTAACCTAACGCATGTCTAACACCACACTCCTTTGTCTGTCGCCACTATAAACAGCGTCCATATTTTTCATCACTGCCACCTGGGTTCTTCGCGTACAGTGTCGCCAGCTTAACCTCACAGGACATCCAACCTCATTACTTAACACTCTACACGTTTCAAGCACGTTTACTGCTCATCATCAGGAGGTGGTACTATGTATACATAGGAACTGGTATATTTCGTGCGTTTATGTTGACTGGCTGTTGGCAGGTCAATAAAACATTAACCCTTGAAACGCCAAATTAAATCCCATCTGCCATTTGCTGGCATTATTAGGAGCTCACCATATTCTCTATGTTAGCAGGATAAGGGTTAAATTTGTCAATGCATAGCAAATATACCAATGTAAGAACATCAAAGAGAAACTGTGTAAGACGAATGCAGCAGTTTGGCTAGACAAAACGTGCAGAAATAAATTGAGAGTAAATAGTGCTTCCTTTTGGTTCTCATTGTGAAGATATATCATGATGCACAGACAACAAAACATTAAAAATGGTAATGATCCTTCAGGTTCTGTAAAATGTAGTGAATTCCTTGACTAGCTTTTCAAGAAGGATTCTGCGCCATGGGGTTTGTTAGTTGGCTACTTAATTAGTTATACGGTAGAAAAGGTAATGTTGAAAAGACTGAGAACAAGCCTGACTGTACAAAGTGAATACTGTTCTTGTATATTGAATTACATATTGCCAATTTTTGCTAAATGATGAAATATGGAATAATTGTAGATAAACTGTTTGTGATTGTTGCAAAACATAAAAGTTGCACGTAGCAATCTTTTTAAGAGGTTAGACATTTTACTTCCTACACGCACACACACACTTATATTTTCAATAATGAACAGCATTGTAAATAACGGACATAAATTCCAAATAAATTCAGCTCTACACAGTGTTAATACAAGGAATAAATATCATCTTCATAGAGCCATTGACACCCTTTCATGTTTTCAGAAAAGTACATACTGTGGTGACATAAAACCTTCAACAGTTTACCATGGAAACTGACAGCCGATACGAACGCAAAGCATCCCATTACAGCAGCACTTAGAAGATACTTAAATACCCATTGATTTTATTGTTTTGACAAATTTCTGGTGTTTAATAATGACTCATAATCATAATACCTGCTGTGTGTACTGCACTTGAATAATTAGTATGAAATTCTAGTAAGATTTTTGTGTTTTCCTAGTTCTATATATTTTGTATTTCTTATGGCTTATTCCCATTCTGTTGTCACTTTGAATAAATTTTGGATTTATGTAGTGGATGATAATGTGCATGTATGTACTGTACGTATGTCACATGTAGTAAGTTGCCAGTGTACAAGTTAAGCCATTATTTTGTAATTAGGAGCTATTTTTCTGATATATGACAAAGTATAAAGTATGTATTTTTGCCCATATGTAACTTTATAGCCTTGAGACATATATGTTTATTGCAAAAGTAACAGCCATATATAACAGGATATTAATTTATTATAAATATTTTTATTCTTCTATTCTCTGTTTTATGTAGATAGTTCCTTTTTAGCTCTTTCCTCACTTCATCACGTTTTAGTACCTGGCTCAACCATCTTGTTCTGAGTCATCCAATAGTTCGCTCTTCCTTAAAGTAAAGGGTTAGCCAGAAAAATGGGAGATTTTAGAAGCTGGTTCTTTAGGGCTCCAGAGGCAGAGGAATTCCTCTGGCTTATTGGAGCCCTAAAGAACCATCAGAATTGGAGTGATTTATGTTATGTTTGTGGTCCCATGGCATTTAGTTGTGATGGAGAAATGGATGTGTGCAGAATATGGTTTTGCTATCAAGGTGTATTAAAAAAATGGAGGTACTTTTGTGAAAGCCTAGCATCTGTTTCAGCATCATTTTGAAATTAATCTTGGTGATCCAGATGTCAGCCTATGCCTTACCACAAGAATATTGATAATCTCTGTGAAACTTTTTTTTTTTTAATCATGTCATTTCTAGACATGGGGATATTCCATGGCCTCCATGATCGCCTGACTTTTTGGACTGCAATTCCTTACTGAGGGGTTAGAGGTGATCATCAGCACATTACCTTCAGGACATGAGACAAAGTAATTCCATTACAGGCCTGGACAGACCCTGAGGGTTCCAAGAGGTACAGGCTCCCAGATTTCAAGACAGTTGGCACATGAAGGTGGTAAGGTTGTCAGCCGTACACACCGACCACCTTTACCCGCCAGGAAATATTTCTGGTACTCATTTCTGTTAAAGGCTGAGTCAACCCCAGGGCCATAGTGTGGCTGGAATGAACACGTCGATGAAAAATTCCAATGACACCATCAGGAATCGAACCCGCAACCTTCTGGCTTGTAGCGCAGTGCCTCAACCGACTGCGCCACAATGAGGACATGAGACATGACAAGATTAACCCTTTAAATGCCAAATTAAATTCCATCTGCCATTTGCTGGCATTATTAGAAACTCACCATGTTCTCCACGTTAGCAGGATAAGGGTTAAAGTACCGTCTTACAAGTAACACAACCGCATGACCAACTTAAAAAAAAAACTCTACTGATTGTTATGCAAAATATTTAATCTCTAATTCCACACTTCTGCCTTCTCTGAGTATATTAGCTTAAAATTTGCTTTTGTTTCCCTTCACAAGAGTCTATATTCTGGTGTTAAATGTTAATTTATGCATTGTGGGTTTTCTATGTCGATGTATTCATGTAACATGTTAACTTCGTCATGTCACTATGCATGTTAGGCTGGACCCAGTTTTTCATGCTGTTTCCCATTATTTTTCAATTATATATATATTTTTTTATATGTACTCATACATAAACATGAACAAACAAGATTCCTACCTGTTTTAAACGTCCACGACAACTAGTGCTGGGCCTGGTGAATTACAGAGGACCCACTGGCTAACTGGATACTGCTGAATCACACACGTTTGTGGAAGCCACATTAGACGTCTGTGGATGGTGAACACTCAGCCTTGTTCATTTACATGCATTCACTTGGGGACGGCACTGCCCTGATATCAACAAAATATTGCAGGTAACAAAATCTGTGGTCAGCCACTTGTTTAAAATCTGTAAATGATCTATTATTAATATAAATTTAAGAATCCACTTTCATTGTTTATAGACTGAAACTAAAATTAAGACTAAAGAACACAATAATAGACAAAACGTTAACATATGCATCAGAAACTTGGACACTAACAAAGAGAGATAGAAAGCAATTGAACATTATTGAAAGGAAAGTGTATAGAAGAGTTTTAGGCCTAGTATATGACAACGAAAAAGAAAATTGCAGGATATTAACCAATAAAGAAATTTATGCAAGTGTAAAAAAACCTACTATAATAGAGACAATAAGGTTAAATAGATTACATTGGTTTGGGCATGTACAGAGAATGGAAGGAAATAGAATTCCCAAAAGGGTATTATATATGAATTTGGGAACAACAAGATTGAGAGGAAGACCAAGAAATAGATGGTAAGATGAGGTGAGAGAGGATGGAAGAATAGTTGATGGAGAAGTGTGGCAGGAAAAAGTACATAACAGAGAGGAATGGAAGAAGATCCTGAGAACGGCAAGGAATTGTCACATTCTGCACATGCCAATGGAAAGAATGAATAGACGGAAACTTGTATTAAAATTTTGTTGCAAAGTGGCATATAGGATTCAAATAAAAAATTTCAAGGTGTCTCTTCGTATTTCATGAAGAATGTGAGGTACTTTCAAGATTGTTCTTTCTCAAAGACATGACGTGGTTGCAAAAAATAGAAGCCCCTGTTGTCCTTCATAGTGCAATGATGTCTGGTATATTACAGCTTCCTGTCATTCCACTAAGACACGAGATGACAGCTACTTGCAAGCATGGGTTCTGATCCAATACAATAGTAGTCTACTACTGACAATATGATTACTGTCAGTGGTGGGGTGTTTGATTTTGTTTGAAGTCCTACCAGAAGTTCCTGAAACTGCTTTGTCTGACTTCATACTAAATGGTGGCTTCCAATTTTTACATGTACTCTTCTATCCTGCTTTGTGTGTCTGAACATCAGAATTTCCCTGCCTTTGAAAGCATGGATCTGAAAATGCAGCTTGTGAAATCAGTTCATTAACTATTCCTACCCTGAATTTGTTTCCCTCTATCACTTTTCATTTTTTTTTGCCCCAAAACAGCACCTCTCTCTGTAAGTAGGGTCTTCAGGTCACATCTGTACCTTCTTCACCATACTTCTTGATAAAATCCAAGGGTTGACAAAGTGGGTTACTTGTTACAAACTGCTCTTGATAATATTTCTAGTGTTCAGTTTTATAAGGTGGTTAATATCTCAGGTTAGGTTTCACTCAAGTAGTTGCATTTGTTCTTCAACAAACTGTGGCTTTACCAAATCATGCCACTAAGTTTCAAATACTGAAGTCTGTAATTAACCTTTTCCACCTCATTTTTAATAACTTTAATGCCATATTAAACATTTACAGTTTGGGCCTGTGACATGGACAAGCATATGACGGCTATGTGAGGCCACTTAACAGAGGCGGATGGCAGTAACCAATTTAGTAGCACTGCCATTGACAGTAACCCATCTGGATATCTCAAGTTATGTATCTGCTATTTAGCAGCATTATGCACCTTATTAAATCCAGTACATCACAGCAAGTTTGAACACATGTTTATACTTGATAATCCATAAAATAAAAATTTGTTGCAACAGAAACTTTGGCTATTTCCCTTTATCTTCGTAACAGCTGATTTGTAAAGGATGAATGTTAAAGTGTTGGTCAACATTGTTCTGTTCAGAATATTCCATTAAGTGCACAACATATTTAAAGTTTTTTACTTACAGTTCCCTTACCAACCTAAATGTGTGATGTGCTCTTCACAGTCACTAGAACCGTTGGATTTTCCAGTTGCTTACCTATTTGAATTGAAGCTGTTTTGTTTTCAGATATGAGGGCATAATTGGCTGCCTTATCTCGAGACATTTACTTTCCTAGGTTTCCAGGTGGAGGTATTTTTAAGCCCAAATTAATGGTACAAATGGATATTTCATATTGAAGTGCCTTGGTAATTTGCCGGTAGGTATTTCCATGCAACTATAAAAACAATAGTATACACTTGCCTGCATTCGATTCCAAGGGAGAAAAGCGATGGGCTACCATTCATTAACTATTTCCCTCGTTTACGTACAGTAACTACAGAAGTATTAATAATACGTGTAAAGTTTTAGTAATTGCCATCTTTTCTCTTTCCATTTTAAAAATTAAACTGCTGAACAAAGTGGAAATAATTAGCAAAGTGTTGCCTTAATAAACGATTTGATTTTTGCCTGTTTCAAACTCTGCCACGGATAAGGTTAATTGAGACTGGAACTAGTGAGCGAGCCTAACATTTGTGCACGACAGCGCGCATAGACTGCTGGGTAGCCACCGAACTTATTCTGGACATTTTGAACCTAGGCATACTATGTATGTAAGTGTGACTGTCGGTTTTAATAAGGTACGAAATTAATTTTGGTCTAAAGTTTCGATTCAAAATCTCGGCTCCTAATGTTCAGTGTACACGCTATATAGTAAATTTATGAAAGTGTCTAAGAAGGAACATGAAAATCATTTCCTTTTCCGGTTTCCGTGGTGCTGTGTGTGCCAACAGATCATGTCAGAGAGTGCCATATTTATGGCAACAACTTCAGCGAATTCAGTGCGACTGAGAGGGGGGCGGGGAGGGAGGGGTGAGTGGGACGAAGCCAGGACAAATTACTGGGGTTCGGCGATCCGTAAGGGGCCCGGGGCTCGACTGTGTTGTTTTCGGTGGTATCAATATTTCTCGATTGTACAAATTTACCAATTCAGACCAGGCACAAGTCATTCTGCAACTAAGAGTCAGTCTTTCGGAGAGAGTGTAAAGATCTGTTGCTGGTCCGCCCTTGCTTGGGGGGAGGGAGGACCGAAAAAAATTTTTACCGTGGTCCGTAAAAGCTCTCCGTGACCTCGCGCGAATAACAAATGGACAGTATCCATATTATCCAATTGCGTTATGATCAGCAAATTATGGAAAACTTTCTGGTTTCTCAACTCCATGAATTTTTCAGAGAATTGCGTCGATGAATCAGCGACGAGCAGGTGCGCTGGTAGTGAGGTTTAAGGTGGTACAAGTGTATCGGCGTGGAATTTCCACGTGTCAAGATACGGAAACTGGACTGTCTGTAGCTGGGTGGGTGAGTCAGGTGGCAAAAATAATGCTTGCAAAACAAACGATAAGCCACCAAGTTGAGTACATCACCCGCCAGCTTGTTCTGTAAGACGCGGTTCACACGAAGGCGTGTACGGGAATTAAAAAATGCCCGTAACTCCGTAACCGTCCAAAATCGGACACATGTTTATGTGAACTTTTTGATCACAAAGACCTAGGAAATTTCTATGGAAATGCCTTCCGATTAACCCCGAGGTATTGTGGTGGTTGACCCATTAAGGTCACTAAGTGACGCCACTTATTTTTCTCCCTTCGTTCAGTGGCTGTATTTAAGACGAGGGCAGTAAACACAACATACGAACGTTAGGATCAGTCAGCTGAGTCATTCCTTGTGATAAACTCCATATTTCAGGATCGCATTGCTTTCCTGTTGAACATATAAACTGTTCCTAGAAATTAGGTATTGCATCATACGGGGGTGGTGATAAGTCCTTAGCCCGACCAGGAAGGAATCAAGCTAATGTTTCTGTCAGAATGGCGTGAATCTCCTTCGGCGCCTTGCCTTGCAGAGAGAGGGGGGGGGCCCTTGATGACAGCTCGCGTCTCGATGTTGTTGAAATCGCGCGCGTACCAGACATCCTTCCGAGCTTGTTTCCTTCCTGGTCAGGCTAAGGACTTATCAGCACCCCAAGACATACCTTGAAACTGTCGTTACATATCCAGGAATTTCTTATTTGTTTATTAAACGAGGTTTTATCAATTGCATGTTTAGTGTGAAAGCGAGGAAAGAAAGAAGTTAATATTTTAAACACGTCATTAGAACACGTGACTTCCCACGGAAGGAAAGGTTTTGTTTATACCCCGCGTTGCTACTAGCCGAGAAACATCAATTTGTTGATCGGACACAGGACCAACAAATTTTAGGAACCTACTGTAAGAGGTAAATCAATTCCATTACAGAGCTGGACAGGCCATGAGGGTACCGGGAGTTTGAGGCTACCAGATTTCAAGACAATCGACACGTGTAAGTAGTAAGGTTGTCAGCCTTACGTACCGCCCGCCTTTACCAACCAGGATATATTCCTGGTACTCTTTTATTTTGCCGCGGTGGTGATGTGCTACAAATCGGAAAGGTCGCTGGTTCGATTCCAGATGGTGTCATTGGAATTTTTCATTGACATAATCGGTCCTAACTTCCTGGGGTCGACCCAACCTCTAACAGAAATGAGTACCAGGAACATTTCCTGGGGTAAAGGCGGCCGGTACGTAAGGCTGACAAAGTTACCACCATCCTGTGCTGTTGTCACGTAATCTGGGAACCATAACTTCCTGGAACCCTCTGGGCCACTCCAGGCCTGTAATGGGACCGATTTACCGTTACTATTTTCTTTTAGAGGCTGAGTCAACCCCAGGCCACAGTGTGACTGGAAGGATTACGTCAATGAAAAATTCCTGTCACCTGTCACCTTCCGGCTTGTAGTGAAGTACCTCAATGACACGTAATGTACATGGTAAAGGTAAAGGTAAAGCAGTCCCATTAGAGGCCTGGACAGGCCCAGACGGTTCCAGGAAGTTAAGGCTCCCAGATTTCGTGACAACGGCACAGGATTGTTGTAAGGTTGTCAGCCTTACGCACCGGCCGCTTTTACCCCCAGGAAATACACCTGGTACTCATTTCTGTTAGAGGCTGAGTCGATCCCAGGGCCATATTGCGATCGGAAGGATTTTATGTCAATGAAAAATCCACTGACACCAGCTGGGATCGAACCAGCGACCTTCCGACTTGTAGCACAGCGCCTAAACCACCGTGCTACCGCGGTCCCCACACAATGTGCATGTTAAAATTTAACCCCAGACGTCTTAACGCCAAAGTTACTTGTCTTCTTTTTCTTTGAACTTGACTCTAAATACCGAGATCATTCAATAATTCGTATCTGTAGAAATGTTATCAGATTTCTGTACTCCGATAAGATTTATCTGACCATTATGCTACATTCTGTTACAGAATGTCTGTCTTATTGTACCAAGGACACGGTTTTTATCATCATCTTTTAGCTGGTGTGATAAAATATACAGGGTGTCCCAGGAGGAAAGGACCTAACTTCGGGAGAGTGTTCCTTAGGTCAAACTATACCGATATAACCCAAAACACCTACATCCAAAGTTCAATGGTTACGGAGATATTGGCCAG
>Ga0123352_10003677_pt1 | contig 22322 bp, 18 predicted proteins | sample TergutLab28metaG_FD_89700 | JGI IMG/M metagenome (GOLD analysis project Ga0123352, IMG submission 89700) | Labiotermes labralis P1 segment gut microbial communities from Petit-Saut dam, French Guiana - Lab288 P1 | ecosystem: Host-associated > Arthropoda: Insects > Digestive system > Gut ...
AAATCACAGTTTTATTTGCTTAATCTAGAACATTTTCTCAAGCTGAAAAAAGTTTAAATTAATCCTTGTTTTTACTAGATTTTAGTGCTATAATAGCCTCATATTTTTAACAAGAATCGAGGTAAAAAAAATGAGTTTTCAAACTATGAAATATAACTTAAAACCATCTAAGGAATATACATTATTACTTAAATTTCTAGCCCATATCTCAAAAACATCTACAACAGTTCTTTGTACGAACTAAAACAACAATTCTTCAATCTGAATACATTATCAAGGAGAACGCAATAACAGGTTATTCAAAACTAAAGAAGGATTAATAGTTAATTCAGATATAAATGCCAGTTTGAATATAATGGCAAAAAGTAAACCCAAAGACGATGAAGTAATTCAAAGTTTGAGGAATAGCGGCCTAACAACGCCCATAAGATTACAGGTAACGCTGTAATTTCTTATAAAGAAGAGGCATCAGCCCGTATCGAAAATTTATTTTCGTTTTGTTCTCAGAAAGTCTCTATTCAGCTTAAGACCAAATAGAGAACTTCTTCAAAATATTAATATTCTTTAGTGTCCAATTTTAGCAATTTCATAAGAAATATCAACCATTTGCTTAATAAGCTCTAATGAAGGTTGTTTCGTCTCATTGGAAACAGAAAACCAGATAATGCCATATGGAAACTTAGAAACTGTTACTAAATCTTTAAAGTATTCACATAATTTCGCACCATAGGCTGGTCCACATTTTAAGGTAACTTTATATTTACCATCACCTAGATCAAATAACAAGCAAAAAGATTTACCGCCTTTTACTTTAAAACTAGTAGGCTTTTTACCGCTCGCTGAGACTTTTTCAATATTCTTCTTATCAGAAATGTAATTATCAATATCAGCGATTGTAAAAGTATTAGTCTTAGCTAATGGTACTTTACAATCTTTATAAGCAGGGTCAACAGCTAATATACTTTTGCTTAACGTTTCTTCTGTCACTTTATTAACGACGTCTTCCAATTTGTTATCGTTAGTTGATTGTGAATTTACAACTACTCTTTCAACCGGACGTCTGTGGCGAATCATTGTATAAATTAAAAGAACGCTAAAAATAACTAGCAAAATTAGTAACCCAAGCAACAAGAAATTCCACCATCGCCATTCATTTTGAACATAATCTATAAAATTATCATGTCCTGAACAGGCAGAAAGGAACAATATTCCCGTTACCGTTAAAATAAGACTTGTTAAATACTTTACACTTCTCTTCATAAACACCTCTGATATATTTTTACTATTTGTAATATATTATTTTACAAATGTTATAAAACTACTTTATTATACTAAACAAAGGGCCTATAATTCAACAAATCTTCACAAATTTCAGCAAAAAAATATTTTTTTCATCGAATTTTCACAAATTTTAAAAAATCTAAACTAAGTTATTCCCCCATACAAGATTAATTTCACTTCATAAATTATAAGCAGGAGGTGAAAAAATGAGTTGCGGAGGCGTTACTAATAATAGCGTAATCATCGAAAACTGTCGTCGGATAGATAAAATGCAAAAAGAAGTCGTAACTGGTCTTGATACAGATTGTATTACTTGCGAGGCTTCATTAGTCTCAAAAGCTTTTAATACTATTCCAGTTAGTTTTTTTAGCAGCAATTTCGAACCACTTAGAGCATTTGTTGAAGGCGATAAGACAACACCATTTTTTCGAATAGAAAATATTCGTGAAAATCATTTTGTTACACTTAGACTTTTAGTCAAAGAGGATGAAAAACTTGAAGCTACAAATCAAACATGTGTTTTGAACTTAAATTGTGTTTGTTGCATGGAGTGTTTTGAACCAATAAATGCACCTAGTTGTTTTTATTAATGAATAATAAAAGAAAATAAAAAATTGGTTATAAACACCAATTTTTTTCACTCTTTTTCTATTTTTAAAATATTAATATCGATTATTTTTTGAACTGCCAAAGATAATGGTCCATCGGAAAGTGACAAGACTTCCAAAGTTTCTTGCGTATATTCCTGGATGATTGCGGGAATAAATTTATCATCATAAAGAATTTCAATGATTATCTTCTTTCCTTGATTACTTATTCTGAGGATTTTTTCCACTTTTTCCAAAATCATTGAGTTGGCACTTTCGTTTTTTTTTATAGGCTTAGAGCCTTTTAAGTCATTTAACACTTGCGGCGTATCAATATACATTACCGGTTCATTTTTATTACTAATAAAGCATCACCAATTAATTATATGTAAATTAATCAAAAATAGAATGTATAATTGGTGTTAGATAGTTGATACTATTTATTGCATACAGCTGAATGTTAATATATGCGCTGCCGGAAATTTCGGCAGTTTTTATTTTCCCGTTTTCCAGTAATCATTAAAATGAACATTTAAACCAGCTTTTCTAGCTTGGCGGTGTTGATGCGGGCGTGGAATCCGATAAATTTTGCCATCTTTAATAAAATTCAAACCTGTTTGCTTAAATATAAAAGTTACTTTCGCTTCAAGACATTGCTTCTGAAGTGCTTTAAACCACTCAAAATCCGCTATTCTAGCACCCTCTCCTGATTCGCCCCCAGCGACTACTGCCCGATAACCATTTTTAAGATAATGGCTTAAATCAACACTTTCCAACAATGGTTCAAGAATAATAGCTTTATAATGAACAGGAAGTTTATTAAAAAAAATTAACCTTTCATCAACTAACTTTTGAGTTTCACAAGTTACCCCAATTGTCACATTTTCATAACCATTTTCCCAGTCATCAGGAATACATTGCCAAAAACGCAAAATCCTTTTGGTTATAAAGAAAAAATGGCAATCACTTCTTTCTTTGATTATGCTCCAAGCTTTTTCTCGGTAACTATCAGCAACCTCCAAAAAGAAATCAGAAGAAAAACAAGTCCAGAATAATGTGCCAGACGGATATTTATATTGACCGTCTTTTTTTCTTTGTAGCGGCAATTCAAAACTTTTTGTAATATAAAAATTATTAGCATCAAGATTTCTTCTTGCATCACTTCTAAAAACATAACAATTCTTACAACCCGGGCTAATTCTTTTGCACCCGTGCCAGAGATTCCACATTACTTCCATTTTTGCATATCGCGAAAGTTTTTATAATAATGACTAACATCTTCTTTTTTAAAAGGAAATTCCTGGTTTTCAATTTTTTTGATTAATTCCTTCTGGCTTTCGCGGATTATAAAAATAATTTTTTCATCATAATTCATTTTTTTACAGTGCGCCTGAAATTCATTTTCATCTAAAAGTGCATAGCTCATATCGGGATTAACTCTAATATCAAGATCATAATCGATATATTTTATCGCTTCTCCATCAAAAACATAAGGAGAGCTTAAATTACAATAATAATAAATTCCGTTTTTTTTAATCATTGCGATAACATTAAACCAAAAATCCTTAAAGAAAAAGCAAATTGCTGGTTCTCTAGTTACCCATTTGCGGCCTGTAACTTCAACAACCTTAGTATGATTATTACCCGCAACTAGCATTGTTGTTGTTTGTTGTAGGATTTTTGTTTTCTGCCAAATTCGGTGAATCGACTTATCATGCTTATAACTATGTATTTGCACTATATCACCAATACTTACTCCCATAAATTAATCTTCCTCCTTGCCAAAGAAAAAAGTTGCCTAATATTAGCGCAACTAATTAATCTTTAAGTCTTATTTCTTTTTTAACCAATCAGGAAGATTTTTATCGTTGACGCTTTTATCTTCTTTTTTATTATATCCAGCAAAAGGATCTTTATCACTAAAAATTTCTGTTGTAACACGGCTAGATTCTTTTTCAAACAAACCCGATGAGACAGTTTTGATTTGCTCTTCTGCTTCAAAGCGGCGTTGCTCAAGGATTCCCGTTGCGACAACTGTAACGATAATCTCATCTTTTAAATCAATATTTATCGTTGTACCATAAATAATATTTATAGTATTTCCTGTTAAATTCCTTATTTCATCAATAGCTTTATCCACTTCGAAAAGTGTAATCTTTGGTCCGCTTGTAATATTAACTATCGCATCAGTAGCTCCACTGATACTAACTTCTAAAAGCGGTGAGTGCACTGCTTTTCTGGCAGCTTGGATAGCTCTATCTTCACCTCTGGCGATTCCGATTCCCATTAAAGCCGTACCTTTGTTTTCCATAACTGTACGAACATCCGCAAAGTCAACATTAATTAAGCCAGGAACAACAATTACCTCCGCAATCCCTTGAACACCTTGCCTTAAAACTTTATCAGCTTCTCTAAAAGCTTCTAACATGCTGGTTTCCGGATCACAAATTGCTAGTAATCGCTCATTAGGAATTAAAATCAAAGTATCGACGTGCGGTTTTAATTCTTCAATGCCCTTAAGAGCTTCTGTCATTCGGTTTGGGCCTTCAAAAACAAATGGCTTGGTAACAATACCAATTGTCAGACAACCCATTTCTCTTGCAGTTTTAGCGATGACAGCTGCTGCTCCGGTTCCGGTTCCGCCACCCATGCCTGCGGTCACAAAAACCATATCTGCATCAGATAATAGTTCTTTAATTTCATCAATTGATTCTAAAGCTGCTTTTTTTCCAACTTCCGGTTTAGCACCTGCGCCTAGTCCTCTTGTCAGTTTTTTACCGATTTGCAGTCTGGTTTCCGCTTTAGATAACTTTAAAACCTGAACATCAGTGTTCACCGCAACAAATTCAACACCCTTAACGTCATTTTCAATCATTCGGTTAACAGCGTTTCCGCCACCACCACCGACACCAATAACTTTTATATTTGGGTATATATTAGTATTCTTACTAAAATTCATTAATACGCCTCCTGAAACTAGTACCTTATATTGTACAACATAAGCCTTACTAAAGTAAAGAGCAAAATGCAAAAATGTAACAATTTTTCACAAAGTATTTTTTTAAAATAAATATAAAAATTATAAAAACCTTATACCTATAACTTAAAAAGGCTCGAATCCGCTAGATTCAAGCCTTTGTTACTCATGTAAAATTTCTGACTATAAAACTATCTCCAACTGAAAAGCGATTAATATTAAATGGCGCACCAACAAATTGTGTATCTAAGAATTTAGGAGCGAAAAGATAATCTCCGGGTAATAGTGTTATCACAGTCTGAGACGTATAAGTATTATTTACTTCTACTATTTGACCGTTACGGATAATGATAAAACCATAGATTGCGGAAGGAGTTTGTAATAATCTTAACTGATTAACTGTAAAATTCAAAACTTGATTAGTTTGGTTAAGATATAAAACCGCACATGAACTCCAGGAAAGTATTGGAATCGGCATCGTCTGACTAGTAATTCTCGTAAAGTTAGTTCCGTTCGCTATATACAAAGTATTGTTATTATGTGAAACAGCTACTCGGCCCCAAAGCACATTGGTATTAGCATAACGGAATTCATTCTCTTCTGGTCCTAAAGCGCCAAAATTAATAACAACCGGAAAGCTAGCCACTTGACCGTTAAAATTTACAGTCATAATCAGCGTTCTTTGTTCCGCGCCCATTACCGCTCCCGAATGAATGCCCGTCGCAATATTGTAAATTGCTGTATTCTGCCCTGCTTGATAAGCCCAGCTGATGTTGGCTCCAAAAGGATTATTAGTCGGCAAAGCTTGAGAACTTGGAATATGATGGCTGAAATCATGTAAGACATAGTCTCTAATTGAATTTACATTAACGTTTCCACCAAAATGTAATTGACTAATTTCGCTAACTACATTTGCCCGATTAACGCTGGCAACAAAATAATTAAAACCCGCACTAGGCGTAAATGTTATATTATTATTTACGACAAACTGATAAAAATGTTGGTTAGCATCAAAGTTGGCATTAAGCGGTACACGATAAATTATATAACCTCTAGCATCAGAAACGGCATTCCAACTAAAATTAGTTTCGCTACCATTATTATTTGCTTGAATGTTAGTAACTGGAATTACTGGCAAATGATTCATCTGCATCATTGGTGCACCTGGAACTTTATTAGTAAAAAATGTTGATTGTACCATATTGAGTCCTTGAAAAGTTACAGGCCTTGTTTCTGGATTAGCATCTCTTAAATCTCTATAAGAAAAAAAAGCATGACCTTGAATAATTGGAAACTGATTAGCGTAACGGAATTGGAATTCCAATTCATTGATATGGCGCTGTCCTTGCCATTCCAAACCAGTGCCTACTTCCATATAGACACCATGAGCGACATAAAGGCTAACGTTACTGCCCTCAACTGCTTTTGTCCACCAACTAACAACATCCGCAAAACTTGCGACTACTCTTTCGAAACCCCAGTAAGTCTGTGGAATGATATAGTCAATCAAGTTATTTTGAATCCAGTATAAGGAATCAGAAAACAAATAGCTGGCAAAATGTTCCTGACCTAAAGTGTTAGAACCTAAGGCAACATTGAAATTTGGATCATTGATTGTTCTTCCACTATTTCCATTGCGCCAGATTCCGGTTGGTGAAATTCCAAACTGGACAGCCCTATTATTCTGAATATTAAAGGTTTCAATATCTTCTTTAACGCCACGTACTAAAATATTAACTTGTTCGCGGCGCCAATTAGACATTTCCATAACAGTCTGCGGATTTCTTCCATTGTTATAGTGTCTGAAAGTTGCGATATCTGGATCTTGTAAAATATTATTTGTCATCCGGCGATAAAAGTAATCATCAAAATGAACTGCGTCGATATTATAGTTTCTAACAACTTCCATAACGACGTTTCTGACAAAATCCCTTACTTGCGTCCGACCCGGATTTAAAAACGCTCCGATATCGCCCATAAGTAAGTTATTAATATCACTTGCGGCATTATTAGGATGTGCTTGGCTAACGACTGTTGATAAAGGGACTGCGGCATTAGTATTAACTCTAAACGGATTAAACCATGCATGAAATTCAATTCCACGAGCATGCGTTTCTTCGATTAACCAACCTAACATATCCCAACCAGGATTATTGCCATTAGCCAGAAAGGTCGACCAATGATTATAATTTGACTGATACAAAGCATCATTCATCGGTCTTACTTGATACATTAGGGCATTTAAACCCCATAACTCCATATTGTCGAGAATCGCTGTAAGTTCTTGTTTGTACTGGGCTTGGCTGACATGTCTTGGAATATCTAAATTCCAAACAGTAGCAACCCAAAGACCACGAAATTGATTGTTAATTTCTGTATATGTCTGAACCATACGGGCATCAACGTTTGTACCTCGATATCGGACATTACCAACACCACTGCTATGCGGGACCGGAACTAATGCAGGTGTTGCCTCTATTGTTGGTCTGACGAGGCTAGTGATAGTGATTAAAAACAGTAATAGCGACAACTTTTTGAAAATATTTGCTTTCATTTTTTTCTCTCCTTATTTTATTTTTTATCTTCCTGTTTGTCGTTTGTTGTAATACAATATTATCATTAAAAAATATAATATGCAAACCTTAACGTCCGACAAAAATTGACAAAAGCATAGCGCTTACATTTAGCTGGGAATTATTACTTCTACAAAAATCAGCTTTTACGTTAAATTATTGCGAATTTTTTCTGAAACATTCTTTTTAAAGCATGTAAATACAAAGCTTTTAGCAAATGCTATTAGTGAATGTGAGGTTATATCAATGTTTCTAAAACTAGAAGATGACTTAAAAAAATATATAGCAACTACTCTACTACTACTTATGCCTGTTCTTTTGTGTTATATTTTTCTAACAAAAATCGAATTAAATGCCCAGACTGAAATTCGGGATTTACGGTATGATTATCCTTATTCCCTTTCATTAAATAAAAATGGTGGAACAGGCGGAAGCGATACTGTAATTATTACTTTAGATGCAAACGGCTTTTATCGCTTTGATAAAACAAGCATCCAAATTCCCTCGCGTCCTGGTTTTATCTTTTCTGGTTATGCTGTTTTAGGGAATAACTTTGATAATGAAACTTATATCCAAAATCTTATTTACGATGCTAAAGGAAACTTAATTAGCTATAATTCTTTTTCTAGGGATTTTATCCCTGCGTTTCAACCTATTGAAAAGCAAACGCTCTATGCACTTTGGGCTAAACCCCTGAAAATTACTTTCGAAAAAAATGGTGGTACAGGTGGTACAGATGAGGCTATCATGATAGTCGATGGTAATAATCATTTATATCGCCCCTGGTTAGATTTGCCTGCTATTTCTGCGCCTAATATTAAAGGCCAACAATTCCTGGGTTATTGTTATAACCAAAAACGAACAAAAGAAAGCATGATTTATTGGGCTAATTCTACTGGCTCTCAATATCACTTTGACGGAACTCTTCTAAATCAAAATCTAATTTATCCAGATAGCCCCTATGGTTCAAAATTTAAATTAACGATTGCGGCTGATGGTATTTTGGAATATAGATGTTATAATTTTGAAGACAATGATTGGGAAGTTATTAATAATGATATAACTTTCTATGCACTTTGGCAAAATAAAGGAACAGTTACTATTAATTTAGATATGTCTGAAGCCGATAATTGGAGCGGTGAAAATCAGTTTACTGTCTCTACGCTTGCTCCGGAACAAAATGTACCACATTTACCTTGGCCCAAAAAATCAGGTTATCTTTTTGCTGGTTTTTATGATGAACCAAATGGTCAAGGTAATGTCTGGGCTAATAGTTACATTTACGAAAGTCAAAAAAGCCTCTATTGGACTGGAATTTGGACAGCTAAAGGTGATTCTGAAATAACATTATACCCCTATTTTGTTAAATCTGATTCAAAGTTTAATTTTTCTATTTACTTAGATGGTCAAGGTGCTGATGATTTTTTTATCTATATAAACGGTACTGAAAATCCACTTTCAGTTATACAACTACCGGAAAAGACAGGTTTTTCATTTATGGGTTATTACGATCAGCCAAATGGTCTTGGAAATCGTTATATCAACGCTGATGGTTCTTCAAATAAAACTTGGGATAAAGAGGATATATTTTTTAATGCAACTACCTCGCCACAACAAAATATAGTTAATTCAACCCTTTATGCCTATTGGCTTCCTGTTTCTGGCAGCGAGTATTTTAAACTTCTTCAATCAATTGAATGTTTAGAAGAAAAAGATTATACTCCTCAAAGTTGGAAAAATTTCAACGAATCTTTAAAAGCTATTAATTTAAAACTTATCAAAGATAGTGCTATTTCAGAATTAAGCGATGCTAGCTTTAAAATTCATTCTAGTTTTAATCTTTTAGAAATAGTAGATTCTGATTATACTTACTATAATGAACTTTTATTTTACAGCCAAAGTCTGATGCAAAATACTAGTACAAATTACTTTAAGTATACCAGCGAAAGTCTAGATAACTTTAGATGGCGCTTCAATGATTATCAACCTCTTCTTCCTAATCAAAAACAATCAAAAGTTGATTCTGAAATTATTATACTTAAATCCTACTTGGCAATGCTTAAAAAACAGCCTGCTCGCTTTCAAGAAGTTTATGAGCAATATAAAAAACGTACTAATATACTTCAAGAAATAATTGAAGAAATCAGAATTAACGATTTATATGAAAATGGCGCTTGGCAACAAGTCTTCAATCACCCAAAATATACTAGTCAAAGTGTCGCTTTATTTCATGCTTATATCCATTATATTGATCCAATCTACTTTTGGCTTGACGCTTCAAATGCTTCTATTCTCCTTCTAGAGACACAAATAAATAAAATTGATAAGGCCGTTCAGATCTTAATCACTGAACAAAGTAATGCGGATTATGATGAATATAACCGATTAGTTAAAAAGGTAATTGCAATTCAAAAAAATGATTATTCAAAAGCATCATATAGTGAATATTCAAAAATGATTGACAATGTTAACCTAAACTTAACGCAATTTAATAGTCCTTATGAAGTAAATAGTGAAATTGTTAAAATTCAAACTGCTTTAAATGTTCTTCAGCCTAATACTTGGCAAATTTGGCTAACTGTAACACCGATAGTTATTCTAGTAACTACGGCTTTAATATTTTGGATCAGAAAAAATAAAAAAAGTCAAAAGATTTCTCAATGAAAATAAAAGAAAGTAAAGAAGGTCAACAATAAAGAAAAAGGTGCTTTTATTAACAAAGCAGCCTCACGTCTTTCAAGGGCTTTACGTGAAATTTGTCTACGTAGTTCTTTTGTACCATAATTACGAGTTACAGCTTCATTTGCATTATACATGCGCTCTTCATTTGTTTTAAGAGGGAGTAATTCAATAATATGTGACCAACTTAATTTTGCCGCCAACTCCGGCAAAATCTTTTTCCCATATGCTGCACGTCCATTTCCAAGTATCATTGTATTAATATCCTGAATTATCATAAACATAATACATTTTTTGGTTTCTTCCCATAAAAAAATATGATACCTCCTTAGTTTTCAATAAATAAGTTTTATTTTATTTATTGTCTACTTTGGAAATATCATATCAATGATGATTCTCGTATTTTTTATTTATTTGAGGTCGTTAAGTTTATGGCTCTTCTTTTACTTAACCTGTTGAACAAATGCCAAAATGAGTTTGATTCCAGATTTCTCTAATCAATTTTCCATCAATTCTTACTTGATTCAATAACTCAATTACCGAAGAATAAGTTTCTTTTTTTTCAGATATGGTTTGATAGTTTTCATTATATTTTTTTATAAAAAAAACAACAACATCCTTAGTCCCATGATCTATTTCATACTCTGTATTATTATAACAAAAATATATTTCATCATTTGCTAATGCCATCATAACATATTCTTCATAAAATATTTTTTGTTTCTTATGATATTTATCATAAACAAGTTCAAGTTTTTCTTGATAAGTCCGTCTATTCTCAGGCTTCTGCAATATTTTCATTTTTTTCTCATTATAGCCATTCTGCATCCATTTACCTCCTAGTTATAAACCACCAAATAAGTCGCAAATAATTCTAATGCCCATCAGTTCGACCGTTTAATCCAGGACCTGACCAACCATGAAAATGTATATGTTTTATATTGTTATGCGGAAAATCCAAGTCAAATATTCGACCATTTAATGTTCTGTATCTATAGCCTCTGTGATAACTTTATTTTTTTCGAGAAGCCTTTGACAATATTCTTTAAATTTGGGATGCGTTATTTTTGGCAAAATACTTTCAAGGCATTCCCTTGTTACTTTATCATCTTTTTCAAGAAACGCAAATATATATTTTAGTACTAGCATTTCATTAGGTGCATTGAGTTTTTTCGACAAAACTAACTTATATTTTTCTTTTGCTAACTCAAGTTCATCCATTAACAAATGTATTATACATTCCCATAAATATCTACCTGCCAATATTTTCTTGACGGTAGTTTTATTTAGATATTCATTCGCTTTTAAATAGTCACCTTTTGAACTATATATATTGACTAAATACAAATAAAGCGCATGCTTATTATATTTTGTATTAAGTAGTTGATTTGTAAATTTATTAATTTTTACTATACATTTTTCATATTCATTATTATTGAATAAATGTATAATATGCTTAATGTTATTTAATGAATATAAAAAATAAGAACAGAAAAATATTATAAAAATTAATAGCATAATTAAAAAAACTATAATTATAAATTGAAAATCAGACGATTCAAGCCAAACAGAAAAAAATTTGTTAATATTTATCAACTATATCCCCTTCATTTCCTCTTCTTTCTCTAATACGTGTCATTAACAAAAACAATGCTGTCACAGCTCCGCCACCAATAGGAGTTGTAGATGATGCAACCGCTGTTCCCGCCAACATTATCCCTTTATATCCAATAAACAATAATCCAAACGCAGCAACCGCAGTAAGATAACTCTCTGGTAAATTTATAGAATTTCTAATAAAGTGAGTATTACCAAATTCATCTTTCCATGAACGTTGATGGAATACCCTTCCTAACATATTACCACCAAATGCATGCGAATTACCTCCGCCAGTATGAACGGCAATACTAGTTTGCGTACCTAAATTTAATCCTCCGCCACGTCCGTTAATATTTACATCCAATCCCATTGAATATTCCCAAAATCTCCATAGCCTTCTTGGCGCACTAAATGTTATATTAATAGGTCTACCACTACTTATTCCTGCGCTTGTTCCTGTTTCAACTTGATAAAACCACACATAGTTATCCATAGTTGTTTCAGTTCTGCTAACATTAACACCTAATATGCCAGCATTCCCAGCTAATTTCACTAATCCAACAATACCTAGCGTTATTGAAATTGCAAAGTTACCAGATGGGTCAAAATTCATGATAGGATTATTATTGCAGTATGCGAACAAATTAAGTCCGCTGATTAAACTAGGATTGATAAAGCGGATATCATCAGCTGAAATAAATCTACAAATCTCAGGGTCATAAAATCTAGAGGTTAATAACAGCAAGCCCGTCTCGCTAGGCTTTAAATAATTTGTTAAGCTCTTTCCTAGACCATAAAACAATACTATTATATCAGATTTTAGCGAAAAATAAAAGAAAAATCCACATTTCTGTGAATTTCTTTATAAAGCCATTTCTATAAATCTGTAAACTATTTTAACTTCTTGCGTCTTCTCGCCATTTTCTTTTATAGGATATTCGACAATAATCTTAGATATCAAGCGGTTAACCATTTCTTGTGTTAACTCTTCAAAGTCCAAAAACTCATTAATAACTTCTTTAAAATTATTAAGGTTTTGTTCAATCTCTTTCGACTTCTCTAATTGCTTTTCAACAAACTGTAATCGTTCAGTCAGGCTTTTCTGTTCCGTCTGACATTTTTGGATTAACCTTGAATAACTGGTATGGTCAATAACTCCACTAACATTATCTTTATATATTCTAAGGGTTGTTTCATCAAGGCTATCAAGTTGCTTTTCGATTTTTGCTTTTTCCAGTTTATACTTAGTAGCTGTATTATCCTCTTTTAAGCTGTTCTTGAGTATTTTAGCTAAACCGTCACTTTTCTTTAAACTTTTAAATAAAGCTTTAATTTTAGCTGTTAAAATCTCTTTTAAAGGGAAATACCAGATATAGTTATGATGTGTACACTCCTGCGGTCTTTTGATATGATGCGAACACAAATAAAGAATTGTGACTGACTTAGGTCTTTGCTTATAGTAGATATGCATTCTTCTGCCACATTCTTTACAGAAAACCAAGCTTTTAAATAAGTCTTCATAAACTGCTTTAGTCGTTCTTTTCCGTGAGCTTCTAACCTCTTGCGCTCTTTCAAAATCACTTCTTGATATAATCGGCTCATGTGTGTTTTTAACGATGATATGCCTTTCCTCAGGAACACGAACACGCTTTTTAGTTTTGTAATTTGGTATCTCATATTTATGATTTTGCATGTCACCGACATAAACCATGTTTTTTGTGATTGATAAAACAGTCGCTTGACACCAATTATATTTCCAGTCCTCACCTCTTAACGCATAATAGCGCTCAAACCTTGTATCACCATTTTTAGCTTTATAGGCTGCGGGTGTTAATACTTTTCTTTCCGTTAAGATTTTACATATAGCTACTGTGCCCTTACCGCTTAAAAGTAAGTCAAAAATTTCTTTAACTGTTTCCGCTGCTTCTTCATCAATGGCTAATTGATTTTTATTTTCCGGATTTGGTTTATAGCCATAAGGCGCTTGTGATGATAAATACATTCCTTGTAGGGATCTCTGTCTTTTGGCGCTTTTGACTTTCTTTGATAAATCTTTTGAATACATATCGTTAAGTATGTTTTTAAAGGGTGCTATATCGTTATTTGAATTATCAGAATCTATGCCGTCATTGACCGCAATATATCTTACACCTTTAGATTGAAAATAAATTTCTGTATAATGTCCTGTTTGTATGTAGTCTCTGCCTAATCTCGATAAATCCTTAGTTATAACCAGATTGATTTTTTTATCCTCAATATCCGTAAGCATTCTTTGAAAAGATGGGCGATTAAAGTTAAGACCTGAAAAGCCATCATCTGTATAAACATCATATATGCTAAAGCCTTGTGCTTTACAATAATTTTCTAAGATTGCCTTTTGTGTTTGGATACTGGAGCTGTCGCCTTGTGTTCCATCATCTGATGAAAGTCTACAGTATATTCCTGCTCTATAAGTTGTGTATTGGTTTAACATGTTTTAACCTACCTTTCTTTAAAATGCTTGTCCGTGTACAAAGTTTAATCTGTCTCGTATATTTCTGGGAATATATCCGCAAAAACGATTTTTTCAAGCTTAATTAAAAGTTCTTGAGCAATTATATAATATTCGTTGTTTGGTTCTGGAAAAATTATATTAAGTGAATCTCTGATATGGTGTATTACAATTATTTCTATCATTAAATTTAATCCTTTCCCCTTGTACACGAACGAAGCTTTAACAAAATCTTGACTTTGAGAGGCACTTGATATAAAATATATTTGGGATACAATTTCATAACAAGTGCCAATTGGGTCTTTTTTTGTTTTGCACAACACAAAGCGCGCTTTGTGTTCTTCGATTATAACACATAGTTAACTTTGTGTCAAGTGCTTTTATTAAAAAGGAGTTATTTTTATGTTTATTAAGGAAAATTTGCTATTTCTAAGAAAAAAATCTAATTTAACACAACTTGAAATTTCTAAGCAATTAGAGATTTCAGAAGTTGGATATCAAGCTTTAGAAAGAAAAGCAAGCGCAAGTATTCCCAGTGTGGCAACATTAACAAAACTTAAGCAAATATATAATGTCTCAATTGATGACCTACTTTTTAAAGACTTATCTAAAGAAATCTAAGCCCTATTTTTAGGGTTTTTATTTTGCCTTAATCCAATCGCTAAATAATTTAGTTATTATGCTTTGTAACTCTTCTTGTTCTTCAAATGATTCTAATACAATAAATTTCGTTTCATTTTTCATTTTCGTATTTTTCCTTTTCAATCAATTTTAAAACTTGCAAACTGCTTACATCATAATCATGTAAAAAGTCTTTTTGTTCTGGTTGTGATTGTTCTCTTACTTGTTTAATAAAAGTAATTACATCATCAGATTTTAATTCTTTCCAACCTCTTTTTTTACGTGCTTTATTTATCACATAAAGATCTTTATTTGTTATTTTGTCAAATGCCTCGATAGTCTCTTTAAAACGTTCTTCAAGATACTCTTTTGCATAACCGATATAATATATTTCTCTGGTCAACCAAATCTTGTTTATATTACCAGATAACCATGTATTTTTAGTTTCCTGTGTGGATTGTCTTTTATTAACGTAATCAGATAGCTTTAATTTTTCCGAATCCTCTAAAAAGCTTTTCCACCAATCAACTGTAGAAATCATATATTTATGTTCTTCATCAAAATTATTTTCTTCTTTAATGTCTAGCATTTCCGCAAGCAATGGCAAAGAAATTTTTTTTAAATCCTTATAATTTGCTTGATATAATAGACCTGCTAGGGCATTTGCTTTTTCTTTCATAAAAGACATTTCGTATCTAGTCCAAAAATGAGAATTAACAAGATTACCTTTCTTTAGTTGTTCTTTAAGCTTATCATATATGCGAAGCATACTAGTTGATTCCCTCGTGCCCAAATATAGGGTAAAGCCTTCTGCTTCGTTTCCCATTATTTTATATGGATTTCTAAAACAAGAAGTATAATCTTTTTTATCAAGCTTTTTGCGAATTTTTTCGATGTCCGAGTGCTTACCTTCAAAGTCGTCAATAGCGATATCAATTTTCGTAAAATTTATATCCCCTTTTTCAAAAGATGTAGTTATCAACTCATATATATCGATTACGCCAATTTCTTCGACCTCCCTGCACGCTTGCCCTTTCAGTTCGAGCCGACAAGTTTTAAAGCCGTGTTTGTTTTCTGGTCCGATGCCGTGAAACTCTACAAATTCGCCTATGCTCCACCTGTATTTAAAATTTCTTGCGGGTCTTTCTTGTTTAAATATTTCATCTGTCGCAAAGCCCAATAGCCCCGCATACTCTTTACAAAGAAAATATGCTTCATGTTCCCAATTAATTTGTTTTATAAATTCCGTTCTGCCGATTGTCTCCCATTCTTCTACTTTTAAAGAAATCGTAAAACTGAGATAATCAAATATAACTGTTTTTTTATTCATTATAAATTACTTCCTTTCTTATTAGCGCATAGCTTAAACCGTTGAAATTGTGTATTAGCATGGGTGATTACTCTACCCCCTGCCATTTTGGACGCCTGCCAAAAGCATCTTTTGGGCAGGCATTCCCTAGCCAATGCATGAAAATTATACTTTTCACAGACCAAGATTTTTGGTTTCTCAAAAAAATTTTTTATTTTATTGATTCATCTATTGTACAAATTAGCGTACATGACGTCATGTTTTGTAAAAAATATTACACAAGTATTATACTTTTATCAAGGACAACTGTTGTCCCTCTCGAAAAAAAATTTATTTTCTTGACATATCTATTATACTTATTAGAGTGCATGACGTCATGCCGTCAAAAAAATATTTTAAATTTTCTTACATTAATATTTTACAAATAAGGTAATCAACAGTTAATTAACTAAAATATTTTAACAATTATATTGTACAAATCAGCGTGCCAAACGGTTGGCATTGCATAAAATTTTTTTTATTTATTACATGTTCTATTATACAAATAAGGTAATCAACAGTTGATTAGCTAAAATTTTTTAATAATTATATTGTACAAATCAGGTCTATCAGACGGTTGATACTGTAAAAAATATTTTAAATTTTGACGACAAAAAAAGAACCGCAAATCAGTTTTTAAACTAATTTTACAGTTCTTTGAGTTTATTTTGTTGTTTATTTTTTCTCTGTTTCAGGCGAAAGTTCTTCGCTTGTTTCTGAAAGAATTTTATTTTTTTCGAGAAGCCCTTGACAATATTCTAAAATTTTAGGATGTGTTATTTTTGACATAACACTTTTAAGAGTTTCTAATGTCATTTTATTAATATCATCATGTACTGCAAATATACAGTTAAGGATATATGCATTAATTTCTATTTTTGGATTCGTTGATAAAAACATTTTATATTTTTCTTTAGCAATATCAAATACATCGTCTGAAAGAAAAATAGCACATTCCCAAAAATATCTTATTTCTAATAATTTTGAAAGATTAATTTTTTCTAAGTATCTCAAAGCTTCAGCAGTATTACCTTCTGCAAAATTAATCGCGCCAAGATAGGAATACATCCCTTGATTATATTTTTTAGAGGTTAAAAAAAAGTTTACTCTTTTAATTGCCCTTTTACATTTTTTAAACCGATTTTGCTTAAACAGTTTCTCGATTCTAATTAGTTCTACAAAAAAATATATGCTACCAACTATAAGCAAAAAAATGAATACACCAATAACTATCAATAAAGCAAAATTTCCTTCAAAAAAATTAGTAGCTATCAATATGATCTCCCCTATTTAATAATTCTCTCAAAAATGCAATTATTGCGACAATAGCTCCTGTTCCGCCCGTTGCAAATCCAAAATGTTGACCAATAACATTTAGTGCTTTTCCAACAGACCTATAACCAGAAATAAGTATAGGTATTACAACTTTCAGTGCTTTTAATGCAAGAATAGATTCAGGTAAATTTATCGAGTGCCTTACAAAATGAGAATTACCAAATTCATCTTTCCACGAACGTTGATAGAATGCCCGCCCTAACCAATTGCCTCCAACTGCATGAGAATTTCCATTACCAGTGTGGACTACAAGGCTACCTTGTGACCCGAAATTTACTCCTCCGCCACGACCATTTATATTTACATCCAATCCTATTGAATATTCCCAAAATCTCCATAATCTTCTTGGTGCACTAAAATTTATGTTAATAGGTCTACCGCTACTTATTCCTGTGCTTGTTCCTGTTTCCATTTGATAAACACCAAGATAGCTTTGCATAGTTGTTTCAGTTCTACTAACATTAACGCCTAATATACCAGTGTGCTGAGCTAATTTCACTAATCCAACAATACCTAGCGTTATTGAAATTGCAAAGTTTCCTGATGGGTCAAAATTCATGATAGGATTATTTAAGCAGTAGGCAAACAAGTTAAGTCCGCTTATTAAACTAGGATTGATAAAACGGATGTCATCCGCAGATATGAAGCGCATTAGCTCGGAGTCATAGAAACGGCTAACAAGATAATACAATCCCGTCTCTCGATCGAAGTAATAACCTTTAAATCTCATTGGATTGACATTTCCAATTGAATTCTGATTAGTATCTATCGTCCCGTTCGCATTCAAAGTAACATGCTTGCCCCACGCGTCTTCATAACGATAACTACAGACTAATTGTCCTTGGCTATTAAGCAGTCCAATAATATTAAGCGTATTATCCCTTAAATAATAAAACTGCCTGCTTGTAACTCCAACCGTATCAGTCAAGCCAAACAGTAAACCATTTTCATCATAATGGAAATCTAGGCGATAATTGTCGCCACTTTCAGTTATTAGTCTATCTCCATCATAATAATATTTTACTTCATATGATGTACTGTTGTCAACATATTTCTTACCAATTCGTAAATTTTGACTATCATATGTGAATTCCAGGCTTTCATTTTTGTGCGAATCATGCATTCTGACTAGTCTTCTAGCTTGGTACTGGTAGCTAATATTACTAGTGGTATTTCCTATCCTGTCTCTCACTAACCTGCTTTTAGGGATGCCCATGTAAGAATTGTCATATTCAATTACAATCGTATTACCACTAAAATCCGTCACATTAGTCAATAAATCTCTGGATCTCGCATCATTATAGCCAAAAGATTTTTCTATAGAATTAGTATTAGACATTGTCATGACTGCCCTTTGGATATTTCCATTAGAATGATAATGATAGTTAACCGTCGACTGACTGTTTCTTTCACTTGTCAGATAATTGCGATAATCATAATTATAAGTCCGGTCTTCATCTCCTTCAATCCTATTTATATTCCCAAGGTTATCATATTGATACCTAAAGGTCATACTTCCATTATTATAAGTTAGCATTTCGTTTCCAAGAAAACCTGAAAGTCTATTTTGTCCGCCTTCTTGTCTAGTATCGTGCGCACAAGTTTTTGTTAAAATTGCCCGACCACCTTCAGTAACTGTTTCTTTAGCTGCTAAGCCAGTCGAATCAATTTCTGTTTGTTTTGTCGTCTCAATCATTACTGATCGGGTAAATATGTGTAATGGCGCTGTGACACTTGCTTTAGTCATTAGGAATGTGCTAATTCTACCAACTAACTGATTAACTCTTGGTGATGTACTAGTAGCTCCTAAGGCAATCGATAAATCAGTAAAGTCCAAAAAGGCATGGTTCGCAAACGATTGTTGCTGGTTATCCAGACTAAGATCAAAAGTATAAATATTCTGCGTTCTTCTAGTCCAGGAACAAAGCACAGTATACCAGCGATTATCAAGAATTGTCAGCGTACTTTCTAAATCAGTCCCATCAATATTTAAGGTTAGTCTGCGGTTAGCATTTCTAACAACCTGAAATGAACTTCTTCCTGCTACCGCTGAAGTGCCTGTCGCATGGATTATCGTTTGTCTCGGTGTATCTTCAACTACACAGAATCTTAAACTGATAGTTCCCTGATTAGTATTGGCTGGAAACTGATATTCCAGATGATTTCCCATTGCCTGGTAAACTGATCTTCCGATATCAAAATCAAAAATGAAACTTCTGGATTCTGCAGATACCCGCAATGGTTGTTCACCCTCAATGCCGTTTAACGTATTATTCAAAGGCATAAAATGATAATTGGACAAATGATTTGGCTGCGCTAAAAAATGACTTACGGTATTTAAAGCACTAACATTATCTGGAAGTGTTCTTTCAGTGAACAAACCCTTAGTAAAATGGTAAAATAATCTAAGCGATTCGGCATCAAAGGCACCTCTGACGCTAGTAATAATATGAGCAATATCTGTGCTTAAACTAGTGGTTGCCGGCGCATTATGTACAAAGCGCAATACAGCCTCAAGATTTAAAGGGGTAATTGCTCTGTGTCCTTCCTGATTGTTTAAAAATAATCTCGCCTCATTTTGCGTCCAGGAAACTGCTAAATAATTCCATTGACCTGCCATAATCCCTGTTAGACTAATAATCGTCTCCGTGTTATTATTTCTGGTTATCTGAAGCTGCAGTTGCGAGCCTTGAGCTAAAACCTCTACACGGTTAAACCTTGCATCATTTCCTGTTTGGAATAACGAATGCCTACCAGTAGGTAAACTTTCAACTCTAAACCAAAAACTAATGCTTTGATTATTTATTATAAAAGGAGCAGTAAGATTATAGTTGTTACCCCAAGGACTAGAAACATTAAAGAAGTTAATCACCTTATCGCGGCCGATTCCGATATTAGTGCTTCTATCTGGATTCAGATTTCGAATATTGTCAGCATCATCCCGGAAACGCAAAATTCTGTTAAAACGGAAATCCGCAAACGCCATGCCTCTTAATTGTTGTAGGTGTTCCAAAATCTGATTATCTGCTTTCTGACCTGCAAAATTATCTAGGATAAATAATCTTTTCTGATTATCAATTTCATAAGCTCTGGCTGAAAAATTTCCATTATCAAAAACCGTTTCTATTTTGTTGCCTTCGTTATCTGTTAAACTTACTTGATTACCGTTAAAATCAAAATTATGACTATAAGTCCGATGTTCGTCTGTTACTTTCATATTAAGATTCTGGTCATCATATTGATAGAAAGCCACAACATTCTCTACCTTGTTTTGATCTTCATAGATAACATTCGCAATTCTACCATCTTGATTATATCTGAATAAAAACTTATCTTTTGTACCATAAGCTTTCTCTTTAACTTCACCGTCTTTATTATAGGCGAAAGCTGTAAAAGAATTTCTAAGATTATTTGCCGGATTAACCGCCTCTACACCTTTAAACTCTAAAGAATTACCGTAAAGATAATTGTAGCTTTTAGCATCTTGAGCTCTGACACTTCCAATATTATCATCGCTATTATATTCAAAAAAGTGACTATTTGACTCTGCTCCTCTTCTTTGAGTCATCTCAATAGTCCGGAAGTTAGAGTCTAAACCGAAATTTGTAGCTGAGCCATCAGGATGCCTGATTTCCGATAAATCTTCCTGGCTATTGCTATAACTATATTCAGTTATTGCTCCGGAAAAAGACGTTTCGCTTGCCAATCTTCGGCCATTACTAGTAAAAGAAGCTCCACTGTTCAGAAAACTTCCTCCTGCTAGGGCTGTTTGACTTCTTGTCAGGTTATTGAAGTTATCATATTCATTTGTTACCATATCGCCATGAATACTTGTCGCGTTTGTTACTTGATTGAATTCGTTGCGACGGATATTATAAAATGTTCCACTTCTATTTGTCATTTCTTTTCTTGTCTGATAATTAGGTCTATTTTCCTTATCAAAATTCTGAAAAGGCATAGCTTCCTGCGTGACAATAATCATATAATGGAATCCATAATTGTCCATATTTCTCACAAATAGTTCAAAATTACCATAGACTTGTTCTGGAATAATCTGGATAGTTTTGAAGGTCCATTCTGCTTCTGTGAAAGTTATTGTTTTAGTAATTAGAACACCTTCAATTGTTTTAGCTGTTAGTCTAACCTCTCCACTATGATTTCTTGACACAACTTGCGGGTTTCTTCTTCCCCATACAGAAAGTGTCAAGGGCTTAAATGCAGTTCTAGGGAGAATGTAGTTAAGTGTTGACTCTTGCCATACTTGCGTTACATTTCCTCTGCCAAACGGTCCATTTACTAAAACTGCTCTGGCATGTCCAGAAAATGAAGGATCATTATGTAAGTTATAATCTGGATTATTAAACTGATTAGTTAATACTGGTGCTGACTGCATTAAAAGTTCTTCGTTACTATTAAAAACAAAACCGCTAGCTGTTCCTAGATTATCTGATTCAAATTCTAATGAACCGTCATTTCTGAAGCCACAAAGCATTTTTTGTTTTCTATCGTTTACTACAGTCACAGTATTACCTTGATAGGAAATATCTAGATTACTTTGATATTTATAATCTTCGTCAATCGCTTTTGTAATCCCTCTAACCATTAATCCAGAAAAATTATATTTCAAATGTTCTTTAGTATTGTGGTCAACAATCTCTAAATTACGGAAATTTTTTAAAGACCCTAAGTTAGGCGCTATTGATTCAGCGTCATAATTAAGCGAAGTTGTCTGAATATATTTGCCTCGATTATAATACTTGATTTGCGTTAATCTTCTGCTCAGATAAGTTAAATGAATCTGAAAATTCCTTGTGACATCAAGATTGCCATT
>Ga0123352_10003678_pt1 | contig 22318 bp, 7 predicted proteins | sample TergutLab28metaG_FD_89700 | JGI IMG/M metagenome (GOLD analysis project Ga0123352, IMG submission 89700) | Labiotermes labralis P1 segment gut microbial communities from Petit-Saut dam, French Guiana - Lab288 P1 | ecosystem: Host-associated > Arthropoda: Insects > Digestive system > Gut ...
CCCAGCCCTACCAAATTAAATGACGCTCACATAATGGTCCTACCCCCAGCCCTACCAAATTAAATGACGCTCACATAATGGTCCTACCCCCAGCCCTACCAAAAGAAAGTCCTGCAAACCGTCAATGGACGAAACTCAAGCTTGTAGACGGCAGTTAACCGATTAAGACTGAGGAGCGTTCCGCTTTGTTTGGCTCAGTTCTTCTTTTTCACGTACGAAGCAACGATGCCTTTGCATTCCATACAGTTTAGGGGCCGGAACAGCGCAGTCGATACAGCAAATAGCTAAGGGCTGAACAGCCCGATGTTTGAAGTAAGGTGAGGACAACACAGGTCTTTGGGATCTTCCCGGGGGTTAAACTTTTAAATTTCCTTATCTTATGTAAGAAAACATTTTTAAAATTCAATTTATTCCTTGGTAAGTATTCGATCCAAATGTCCGTTACGCAGTGATCTAGCATATTTACGTCCTATGTCACATCTATACAAGAGAAAGCTGATAATACAATTAACTCTAATCATGTGCATTTATAAGAGAAGTCTAGAGCAAGAGTGAGACACACGACTGCTCTCGATGCAGTAGATACAATTCTTATTTGAGGGCTGTTGACAGTGCATCTTTCTCATGAAATAAAGCGAAATGCTAACTTGATGCAACGGTAATTTTATTGATGTATTCTTAGCTCGACATGTTTCGGGTACATACGCCCATCATCAGGAGCATTGGATGTTGAGATGCAACTTATGGTTTTCTGCACCGAGTTTTTGGATGCGTGGTGGTCTTGAGAGCCGCTGTGTAGGTCGTGTGTACGGTGCGGATGGTGCCGTGGGAGTCGCACGGCACCATCCGCACCGTACACAACCGTAAATAACTGCATGTTTTTTTGTACAATTCATCCCTCTTTGGTACATCACATTAAACAAGCTGTTGTGAATGTGGTAATAAACCTTCGGGCTTCATAATATGCGGGGAATTTGTTGACTACCTGAGAACCGATTAGCTCCTCAAGAGGACTCTGCTCCTTTAGCTGTCTGGCCATCATCACGGCTGACCCAGCATCACGGGATGAAGCTCAAGACATTATATAAACAGCCACTAATAAAAAGTGACTAAAAGATATGATGCAATTTACATATAAAACGTTCGGATATTATTAAAACGGATCAAACAATTATAGAATCCGAAGCTTTCGCGGTGACTGAATTCAAGGCATCCAGTTCTATGATGACGATGACAAAGATGGTTCCCGAAACGTCGGCTTATTCACTGTTGTACCAACTGATGTGGCTGCTTGTCCGAGGAAGTTTTATTGAGTAAAATAATTGCAACCTTGCATCATTAAGACAACAAAAGATATTTCGTTACTAAATTCACATGTAAAAAAATTCTTATATGATCAAAAAGAATAAAATAATTGTAAAATCTCAAATGTAAATAGTAAAATGGGGACCGCGGTAGCACAGTGGTTAAGGTGCTGTGCTACAAATCGGAAGGTCGCTGGTTCACTTCCAGATGGTGTCATTGGAATATTCCATTGACATAATCCTTCCGATCGCACTATGGCCCTGGGGTCGCTCTAACAGAAATAAGTATCAGGCGTATTTCCTGGGGGGTAAAAACGGCCGGTGCGTAAGGCTGACAACCTTACTACCATTCTGGGCCATTGCCACGTAATATGGGAACCTTAACTTCCTGGAAACCTCTGGACACCTCGGGCCTGTAATGGGACTGATTTACCTTTACCTTTACCTTTATATAGTAAAATATATGTCGTTATTACCACATCACGATATACTACAATTTTTTATTCTTTGTAATTATACCGGGACGTTTTAATATGCACGCTTAATCATTTCTTGCGATCACCTTCTCTGTTTGCTGTTCACGCAGTGGTCTTGAGGTTCTTCCCGCGATACTGGTCTCAGCGCTGGTGATGGCTACAGAGACAATCTGTTGAATTTAAAAAATTAACTTATGTATTACATTTCATTGTATTACGTTGAGAATGTCAGGTTATGAGCATATTTCGCGTAACAGAGTACCCCGTCGTGATGTCGCTGCCACACTTCTATCTGGCTGACGACGAGTACCTGGACGGTGTAGTTGGCCTGAACCCTACACAGGAGAAGCACGAGGTCACTTTGCTCTTCGAACCGGTAAGTGAAAACCTGTAGCGTTACATCCTACGTCCATCCACCCACTCTTGCTCCAGGGAACGACAGCTACGAACTAAGATTGCTGCAAACTTTGACACTACCACTGTAATAATTTTGCACTGATAAAAAAATGTTCTTATAATAAAGCCAACTAGATGCACTAATTTCTCAAATTTATTTTGGAATAATATTCTACATGTTTCGGACAGTTACTCTGTCCATCATCAGGAGTTTTTCACTGTACACACAGCAATGGTATATGTCATACAGGTTTTGCTGACAGCTTGCAAGCAGGATCAGGACGAACTGGAACCAGTTCTATCCTGATGATGGACAGACGAACTGTCCGAAACACGTAGAATTTTATCCCAAACATAAATTTGAGAAATTAGTGCATCTAGTTGGTTTTATTATAAGAATTTATCACGATGCACGGTCACCTGAACGTCAAAATAGAAAAAAAGGTGTTTATAATTATTCACGTTTTCACGACTTCTGTCGCTCAGATCATCGACGTTTGGGTTCACACACTCTTTAGGATATAAACACGCATCTCCGAAACGTCAGAAATTAACCTAGGCGAAGTAATATGCAAAAAAAAAAAGATAACCATTTGGGATATATTTATTGCTTTGTAGGGAACCAGAAACTTTAATGTTGTCAAAAGAAAGGCACCGAAAGACTTCAGTCTATGCTACTTCGTTCCACTCCACAACTTCACCAAGTTCAGGCAGCATTTCAGTGGCACAAGACATGTAATGTGAAAGCACTGTAATACGTGTAACACAAACATGCAGAAACTCGAACCGCAAACACTAAAATTATAACCCACGAGTTTCAACAGTCCTTAGCGAATAACTCTAATGAACTTGTGGGTTATCATTTGTCTTCTTTATTTAATTTCATATCAGCAATTCGATATTCAGAGCTCACACAGAATTAACGGGAAAATTCACGCAATAGCCGCTAAACAAATGTCAAAGTAAACAAATCCCCCCTTGTGACTGAAAATCGCATGGAGTTAAAATCCACCAATTTACACCATGGCAATGACAGGGGACGACTGATTATCTTCATATTCCGGACTCTTTACGTCCCGTAAACCCCCCCCCCCTTCCCCGGATATGCTGGTGGTCAGTTATAAAACTTTTTTTTTTTACTGGGAATCAAATCTCTGCTCTGGTCAACACAAAAAAGTCCTTTTTGTGCTAAAGGAGCTGTTTAATCGATATTAAACATCCATCTGCGACTGTTACAGCTGACAGCCACACCACTTGAAGCTTACAACAGACTGCAAGTGAACATCCCACTGCACCGCACCGACAACATCGACCTACTGAAGAACATCAAATCAACGCTTCTTCCTGTCCTGTGGATGCAGGAGGTAATGCATTTATTCCTCCCTCCAATGCGTGCACAACTTTCAGCACAATTTAACATCAGAATTTCCAGACGACAGGAATAAATGGTATGACCACTTTGAAAGAACTGAAGAAAGTGAAATACTAACGAGATTTTTCAATTGTGTTCAGGAGGAAAGAAGGGATACTGAAAGATCAGACATTAATGGATAAGAAACACGACACTGTGGCTATTTCTTAAGTTCAAGACGACACAAAAAAATTGAAAGTATCACGAGATAAAGGTAGTAGGAAGCAGACGAATTACAGCACATATATCTCGCACAGTGCAAGATTTTAGATTCTCACAAAGGTGTTTTCGAGTATTAAAATATCACTGGATGTAACGCTGCGCCGACTGGTAAATACTTACCGATGCTTCGAAGGATTGTAACGACTCACTCCTCTGCGCCAAAGAACCCAACCAGAGACGCTAATTGTAGATTATTACCCAGCAGTTGACAAGTCATAATATCCCACAAGATCTCAATCTTCAGGTCACGGACAACTTATTAATTTCTGTATCAAGACAAATTCAATTCCTATGCGCACACTTTCGACACATTCCCTTAGCAGTGTCTTTGCGACATGTTTCGACAGTCTTCCTTTTAGTAATTATGATTTACGCCATAATTAAGTCTCAAATTCTGACATAATTAAAATGCAATATGGTGTGTGGGGTACATCAGTATGTCATTGACTCCACTTCATGCACAAAGTATGAGACAATCGGTCTTCGTTTTGAATGACTAGCTCTAATCTGAAAAAGTATGTGGAGGAAAAGACTTTTGAGAGTAGGATCAAAACACAGATTCCATCCGTACAGTAATAGCATTCTATAAATAAATAAAGGAGAATATTAGTTGCTGAAACATTGGATTGCTAGTGCTCTTAGTTACAAAGATGTTTAAACTCTTGTAAATAAAACCAACTTTGTGCACCACTTTTTCTTAGTATGTCTATACGTACTTATCAATCTCTACATGTTTCGGGCAACCATGGGCCCATCATCAGGAGAAACAACTGTGTTTATGCCACACTTTGGTACTTGTCATTCTGTGTGGATGACAAGTACCAAATTGTCGCATAAACACAGTTTTTTTTCCTGATGATGGGCCCATAGTCGTCCTAAACGTGTAGAGATTGATAAATATAAACATACCATGAAAACGCTGTGCACCAAGTTGGTTTTATTTACAAGATTATACAGAGATGCACGGTCAACAAAACATAAAATGGCTAATCTCATTTCAGAACATGGAGCTTCATCAAGAATACGTAGACAAAATTTTGGACCTCTTCTTTATAATTAGCATAATGGGCGCCATGAAATGGATAATGATAGCTGTTGGAGGAATTCTCACTGCTACTGGATTCTTCTTCATTATGCGGAGAAAGAACAATCACACTGTCATCACAGATTCACCAGCCATCGCCTTAAAATCAACAAGGAAACCGGCCAAGACGGAGCATGTTATTGAGAAATAGTGCATGTGTGAATATAACTTTGTGATAAGACTAGATGACATTCGTTTAAGAATTCTAGTCAGTGCCTGTCCCGGGTCACTGAAGTTGTTATCCTTCTGTAAATTTAACGATCCCTCGTGTCAGCGCTCAGAACCGTCCCCACTGGCCAGAGGGCAAATGCTGGCCAGAAGCGTTCCCGTTTATGTTTTCCGCGTTGAGTTCTTGTCCACTATGTAGAGATTCGTGGCTGTATTTGTGTCTACTCTCATAGAATGACCGCATGTATCGTCTGCTGATGCTCAAAGATTTGACAACATTTTACTCTTCCCCCCAATTTGGGCCTGGCTACGCCACAAGCAAACGTGGTCAGGGATTATAAAATCCACCAGTACTGCAGTCTCTGACACATAATACTTCTTGGGTCTTCGAGTTGAAAAACAAAGCAATTTGCTACAGTTATCTAACATCAGTATGGTCCAGTACAAAGCAGAAAGACACACTGTAATGTCATCATACTTCTTTACGAAGTAGCGATATCTAATGAAGCCCACGAGGGCCACGTTAATTGCAAAATGTTCCGCGAAATTTCCTCACCGAGATTCGTGGTTACTGAAATAAAAGCATATTAGCACCGCGCGTGCGCGAAGAGTTTCTTTTACTTAGTGCAAAGTCAAGTGCGATGAGACCAGAAAATCAGTGTGGTTCTTTGCAGAAAAGATTAATGGGTTTTAAGTCGTATTTAAGCTCCTGTCCCTTCAAATAATGTCCTAGATTGTCCTGTTTAAATACCGCAATTGAGGGTGGAGACAGAAAATGCTTCAAGAGGTACCTGCAGAGCACGGGATTGGATAATCCATGACAGTGCAATTAATGCAAGGACATAAATGTGCAGTCTCAATACTAGTTAATACTGCAGGTGGTTGACACGTGTAAAATTTATATTTAAAGCTACCACAAGAATTTTGTGACTGTCCGCTCGTATATACGGGCACAAGACCGCCGTATGTAATATAGAATTTTATAGGAAGTGTAAATAAAGTGAAAAACATTCCAATTCAATGTCTCGATTTTATAAGTAATTTTCCACACACTTCTGAAGAAAGAGGAACTTCGAATGTAAAAGTGCTTTTGCGAAGTGGGTCTGACTGTATGGATAGTGTGACCTTCTATACTTTGTGACATAGCTTTAATTGTGTTTGAATGCAAAATATGTTTCCCCACAACTTTACGAAAACTGGTTGTCAAAAATTTGCATGCACAGTTACTTCTACAGTTCCGTAAATCGAATGAAAACATACAGCTTAAAAACGTAACAGTTTAGTAGGTGTACGAGTAGATACAAAAATTACTGAAATTTTGGCCTTATGCATTTTGCACATCGTGTACAAAGAATGCCGATTTATATCGGGCCTTATATTACGTATATTTTCATACACTGATTCAACTGTCTTGTCTGTTTTTGATGAATTAAGGATACAAGACCGGTGTGATGGACACAGGCAGCATTATGCTTATTTACCTTGAATCAGGACAAAAAAGTACCTTAACCTTTTGGCGCCGGAAATATTTTTTAAATTTTAACACACCCTGTATATAAAATGTGAATAATATACGAACCAAATACGTTAGAATTATGAAACAAACTGCATTTTGAAGAGAAAAAAAGGAGATTATATACCACGTTTAAAATATTCAGTACCTATATTTGTTGAATAAATATATAAAATGCAACTTTAGAGGTTAGCGGTGCGGTACGACCACTATAGTTGACATTAGGCGTCAAAAGGTTAATCCAAGCTTCAAAACATTTGGTAATTTCTAATTTAAGACACTAAATTCATTTTTCTTTTCCGAAAGCCTCACAAATTAGTTCCGCTGCATTAAAGAGCTGGTCAGAAAAATGTTATTGAACTCAACTTGGGAAGTAAAAATGTAAAACCGGACCCAGTATCGACGGTTTGGGGTTACTGTCCGCGTGAGAAGCAACGAAAGGGGGAAACCTGCACACACTTCGCTACATCCCTCTGTTGGACATTGTCTTCAGTCAGACCTGTGACCCCTGTAACTCTCAAATTCAGTTGTGCCTTCCTCTAAGCAGCTCACCGACTTTGCTCTGTGCATGGAGTGCGGATACAAGAAGCTGAAGACGGCTGTCAAGGAGCAAGTCGTATTCATATACAACAATATTACAATGGGTGAGTAGTGCTTAGAAAATGTAAGAAAGTGCGATATAATTTAGTGTACCATGTTTTTGGAGTAGTGACTGTGCGTTAGAGAGCATTAACTTTCACGGCACATTAAATTGATTATTTTGTAAGTTTTCGGTATTTCCTAATGTTTCATACCGTATGGCTCTTTAGAAACACCCGCAATCTTCTAAAGCAACTTGATCCCACTGCACACCGGTTATTGCAAGGTTTCTTCATATAATCATTTCGACACACATAAAGGCAAAATCAGTATTGTTAAAATGGTTTATATTTCATTTATTGACTCAGTTATGGTTGCGTGATTTAAGGCTTGCACCGCGATGTACTTGAATTCTGCGCTCTTCTTGGATCTCTTGAACCTTGAATATGGGACCAATAGGTTGTCTCGAAACGTCGGTAAATAAGTACCACTATACGCTGAGTAATATCCCAGAAGGGCGCACATCTTAGTTGAGTTTCCTCAAAAGTTCCTTTCCGTACACATTGAGCTACTTTCTTATAATAAAACCAACTAGATGCACTAATTTCACAAATTTGTTTTTGGAATAAAACTCTACATGTTTCGGACAGTTCCTCTGTCCATCATCAGGAGTTTTTCCACTGTACACAGTAATGGTATATGTCACAGAGGTTTTGCTGACAGCTTGCAAGCAGGATCAGGACGGAACTAGTTCCATCCTGATCCTGCTCGCAAGTTGTATGACATATAGCATTGCTGTGTGTACAGTGAAAAACTCCTGATGATGGACAGAGTAACTGTCCGAAACATGTAGAGTTTTATTCCAAAAATAAATTTGAGAAATTAGTGCATCTAGTTGGTTTTATTATAACAATTTATCACGATGCACGGTCACCTGGACGTCAAATTGAGCTACTTATCTGTCCATCCAACCATCTGTCCACCTTTCCACTCTCCCACTCACACTGACACGCATCTATTCCTCCATAAACAAATATTTCCATTCCTTCAAGCGCCTTACCGTCTTAGCAACCGCTTGTACACAGACGTTCAGCATATAGCCTAACGTGTTTCAAGGCTGTCGGTCGCTCACATGTTTTCTTCTTTGACCTTAGGGAATGATAACGTGGGGAAGGATTAGCTGTTGTTTTTGTGATTCGTTAGACGCGTTCGCAAAATTTCGAGTAGCGACTATGAGCTTCGTAATGTATGTCTGTCTGCCCGCATGGAACAACTCGGCTCCCACTGGACGGATTTTCATGAAATTTGATACTTGAGGATTCTTCGAAAATGTGTCCAGGAAATTCGTTTCATTAAAATCTGACAAGAATAACGGCTACTTTAATGAGGGCCTACGCACATATATGATACTATTTCGCTGAATTCTTCTTAGAATAGGAAAAGTGTCAGACACAAGTTGTAGAGAAAATCACAACACGCATTTTTTGTTCTATAACTTTTTTCCCCCGGAAATCGTACCGTTTATGAGATAATGTGGAAAAATATGGTAGAGCCAGGCAGGCCACAGATGATAATGTACTATGGAGCGTGCTCTTTGTATGCTGGATAATTAAGAAAATAATACAGACACACTCAGAATATTTACTATTTATTGCCTTTCCACGGCAGCAATGGTTATGCGACAGCGACTCAACGTTACCTATAAGTACACTTTTTTTTACGTTTCCTTCAAGCGTTCTCTTACATCGATCGGTAAGGAGGGCACGTGCGTGGGAGAGTTAATCGATCAAGATGCTAATTTGACAGTTGTAATATCTACATTGCGAAAATACAAGTTTCTTAATACCACAGAGCACTGCAATTGCTGTATGTCCCACATCAGTAACAATGATGTCCTGCACTGTTTCCACACATCATGTTCATGAGTCCGGCATGTATCTTACAATACACACCGGTTATTTCCCTACACATCATCAGCTGTTTTGACCTATAACGGACACAGACATTCCCCGCGAGATAGGAACTAATTTTTGTACATAATCCACAAGGTTTTGCGTCTTAGAGTAGTTAAATAAGCAAGTCTATCAGGCTGACATACGGTTATGAAGCTGATCGTTGCTCAACTCGTCAAGCCGTTCATTAAACTTGAACGATCATTAACATGTCCAAACCATCCCTGTATTGATATGTCGACACCATCCCTGTATTGATATGTCGACACCATCCCTGTATTGACATGTCCACACCAACCCTGTGGTTCCTAGCCTAAACCACATGCATACAGTCCGTAGCTTCGAAAGTTACTACTTCAAGGTCAAATGTAATATTTTCGTTACTTCCATGCCTAGTTTTCTTGAACGTTGTATTGGTTTCAGACTTCCCGAATGAGTATCTCTAATCATTTATCAAATATACCAAGAGTGGAATAATCCTCAGTTCTTGTACCCTTACGGATTTGATCAACATACAAGTCCTTAGCGATTACGAAGCTCCTTCGTATGTACTTTTCTGTAATCTCATACTACCTCCGCCTTTTATGCTCCAAATGTATGTATTCCACTCAGAACCCTGTTTTAAAACACACTTAAATAACATTAATTTTATTGTGTTCCTGTTAATACTGTAATTCGTTTGTAATAATTACACAACTAGCACTTAAAAAATAAAGTATGTTTCTCCAATGTGCTTCTCGCAATTCTCCTACACGTCACTTTACAAACCCTGGCTCTTACTCAGGCACCAACCACCAGTTCCATTTTTACGTCACGAAGCTACGTATGAAAATAAAAAGCTGTAGAAAATTTATAACGTCGCAACTTGAGGGCGGTATGTAACAACGTGGCCCGCCGTGGCTACAGCAATGAAAAAAGGTAAAGTTCTCGCTGCCACAACTGGTTTTCCTCGGTCACCTCCCACGAGGAAGAAAGATACGGATTCTAAAGTTTCATCTGGTTTCAGTTCCCACGTTACTCGTCGTTGGTGTAGATATGGGACAGGTCCGATTCGTGAAAAAGAATACTGAATCGTGTGCTAGGGCGAACATAGAGATAATTAATTCATGAATTAATTAATTAGAGGCCACGCCCAGGAGTTGCATGTGGGCGTAACGTCACCCATTCTTAATCAGTGCACTAGATAAAAATGAGGGCCCGTGCCACGGTCGCTTTACCTCTGGGAAAGAACCCACTGTACCGATCGGATATGAGACGGTTGGGGCTATACAGCCAGTCAAAAAAGTGCAGTAGTGAACAGAAATACCTATTATGTGCCAATTCCATAAACGCTTCATGGAGACTGCCTTTTAGTTGATATATTTATAACATGTATTCTGTCACAACAGACGCTACATCAATATGAATATCGTAAATTGAAGAAGCATTACGTGAAAATTAATCAAAAAATCGATCAACTTTGGGGAATATATGAGACAAAATCTTCTTCCCATCGTCACTAATAGAGTTTTGTGCGATGTTCGCAATTTAGAAAACAATTAGTGTGCATGACCGGCCGGCCGCTTGCCGTCTGACAGTTATGTGAACCGTTGGACTGTTCGGAAATAACGCCGCTGCGAGCCCTGAAAACTTCCACATTAATTCTACTCGTAAAAGTCTGTCTAAGCATTATACTAGTTAACACTGTTATTGTTCCTGAAGCTATCTTTTCGAACGCCGCAGAAAGCAGCTGACGGAGTTCTGCAGCTGTTAATTCAGTTCTTGGCGACCGATGTGAAGCCTGTATGTTGACACTTGAAATAAAACTGGCTGCTACACTTGTTACCCCGCTTTGGCGTTCATAAACTCTGACTTTTATTCTCAGGAAGCACTTATCGGCCTCTCCTGATTCCTTGAAGAAACCGCGACAGTTTCCCTAAATAGCACTAATAAAATGGTGTCTGCAATGGACAGGCAGTGCGTTTCCTGTAAAATGTGACCTATGTTTATTAACTTTAATTACATGAATTTCCGCCTTCATACGCTTAAAAGAAGTCACGGTTGATCGAAGTCCATTGCATAACTCGCCTTTCAGGTCTCTACCTCCCCCTCCCCGTTAAAGAGACCTCAGCGTTTGGTACGTCACTGTTACGATCCTAAAGTGAAAAGGAAAGTTTACCTTACAAAAATAATATAATTCTTAGTGTACTTGGTTTCTGTATCATCATATACATGATTAAGGAAATAAAGACAGGTAACAGCAATACAGGTACATAAATTGCAAAATAATTTTAACATTGTATATATTAATAATATATTGAATCATACTTAATTAAATCAAAATTATTTTAATGCACATTATATTACTTTAATGCATATTATTTTAATCACAAAATTTTAAATATGTAATGTGAGATCTCGCAATCCACAACAATATTGCCAATTGTATATATCACACTCTTAAGTAAATAATACTTCAGCCTGAAGATGGATCGAATAGATAGAGCCGAAACATGTAGCCAGAAGTAATAATGTAAAATATACCATTAATCCTAATAATAACTATTAATTTTATAAACATTTTATTGTCCAACTTATGCACAATTATACAATACGTAGATACAATTAAAATTATAAAATATTTAAAAGTGCTCCAACATGTTTCGGATCACAGAAGATCCATCATCAGGGAGCCTTGTACAGTGCTTGGCTAAAATTACACAAATGGTTCTATCATCTCCATGTCAACGAACACGATAGAACCGTTCTTGTAATTTTAGCCAATTACTGTACAAGTCTCCCCGATGATGGATCCTCTGTGATCCGAAACATGTTACAGCACTTTTAAATATTTTATAATTTTAATTGTATCTACGTATTATATAATTGTGCATAAGTTGGACAATAAAATATTATAGGTTGATGATACACAGTGCAAATATGAAAACTATTAATTGTGTTAAGACTATATATTTTGCAATTTATATACTTATTGCTATTTTAAAATACATCGGGGATGTCTCACCTGAAACTTAAAGAGAGAGAAGTGTTAGAACAGGAATATCGGTTTGTGTACCCTTTGGTTTGCAAACTGATATAAAATATTCAGAGAGAGAAAAAAATTTCTCGGTCTAAGCCCTGGTTTTTAAAATGTTTCAGTGATTACAAAATTACTTATATTTCTTTTACACTTCTGTGGTATTAATAAAAACGTCTGCTATTGCGAAGAAACTTGATTATGTGAAACGTCAACGAATAATTGTGCCGATCATGACAGCTCAGTTTGTCATGTCCATTAGTTATATTTGTGTTGTGCTGTCACAGCTTTATTCTACAGTTTCATTCCAGAGTCTCTCCTCTAAACGTCTTCTGCTCTCAGGAATAGTAGTCATCGCCCTTGGTTCAGTTCTGGGCTGGTATGCTCTCCCACAACTAATTCGTTATCAGATTGCAAAGGTAAATTACAACTTTTATGAGAATGTCGTGGTTAATATTCCAATACAATTATCCTTCAATAAATATTGGTAACTATAAGTGCCAGCACGTGCGGTCTAAGGCGTGGGTCTTCGACCTTACGCTTGCTGGAATTTTGGGTTCGAATCCAGCAGGGGGCATGGAAGTCGTGTTATGTGTTGTCACGTAGAGGTTTCTGCGTTGGGCTGATCACCTCTAAAGAGGAGTCCTACCGAATGTGGCATGTCTGGGTGTGATCATGAAGCCTCTAAGTTCAGGAGGCCATTGCCCAACAGGGACTGTTGCGCAATGGAAAAATATGTGCCAGCTGCTTTGATATTAAAATGCCGTTCCTTTTACCTACAAAGTGACTTTAGGCATTTCGTATGACTCAGAGTAAATGGGGATTATTTCTCTAACATATTCAACCCACTGTTACCTATAAAAACGATAAAGTATATTTCCGAAAAGGCAAACATTTAACTCCCACATATACTTTATGTTAATTTTAAGTTTGAAAAGATCATTTATCGCTGAAATTTCCGTACAACTGCACAAATAGTATTACTGACAATTATTTCAGAAACTCTTGAATTCCAGTGCCACATAACGTTACTTTTCATATCCGTTGTTTTTCGATTTATTTCTTACTCTTATTTTCTAAAAACTCAAACTGGTGCTGTGTGACCTCTTCCGAATAGGCCTTCCATGCGAAACAAATAGCTCTGTACTTACATGTAGAAACACAGGCTTTTAGGAAAGATTTCTTGTTGCAAGTAGTAGAAGTACAATAATGATCTAAATGCCGAAAATTGTGTTAATCAATAAATAAAACGGTTCAAAACCCGTTAAAGGTAGCGAAATTTCTTGACAGTTCGGGATCTGTCGTCAGCCATCACTTAAGATTCTAGAAATCTACAGCTGACGGCAATTATTGTATTTCTCCTGCGAAGTCTTTAATAGTGCTTAGCAAATTAAGGCTAAGCACACACACACACACACACACACACACACACTCACTCACTCACTAACTCACACACACACTCACACACACACACACTCACACATACATACTTATTCACACACACACACACACACATACATACTCATTCAAACACACACTCGCACACCCTCACGCACACACTCACACACTCACACTCACCCACTCACACTCACACACACTCACACATACATACTCATTCACACACACACTTACACATACATACTCATTCACACACACAATCTCACACACACACACTCACACACAAACACACTCCCACTCACAAACACACTCTCTCACACACACATACACACACACACACACCCACACACACACTCACACACACACACACATACACACACACACACACTCACACACACACACACACACACACAGTCACATTTTATCCAGAGACAGTCGCTGTACGTAATTACATATATTAAATTTCTTGTCCCCAATATTAATTATTAGTCCAAATTTTCATTTTTTTTAGTTTATCTTGACAGTCCAAAACAATTTATAAAATATTAATACTATCGGAAAATAATTGCAATTAGACAAATTTCAGTCTTCAATTGCAAAATGTATGTAGGCTATTGTGTGTTTTAGCGTCATGTCGTACACATAATATTTATTACTGCATGTTTTGATTCAAATAAAATTAGTCTATAGATTTTATTCCATTCGTACCGTGCATATACTTATATTTAACACACCAGCCAACAAATGCACTGAATGAAATACGGTTTTTGACAAGTATTAAACTTCTACATGTTTCGACACCGGGATGTCATCCTCAGGGAGTATTCCTGAGGATGGCATCCCGGTGTCGAAACATGTAGAAGATTAATACTTGCCATAAAGTTTATTTTATTAAGGGCACCTGTTGGCTGGTGTGTTAATTAGTACGTGGATATTAAAATATTCCACAGATCCGCTGCATGTTTCGGCAGCAGAGGACCCCAGACAAATAACTTTCTAAAAACTAATATGGTAGCAACGCACGTTCCATCTTAAAAGAAATAATATTGACAGCAGTAAAATAGGTACAGTGTCACTTGGAATGAATTTCTTGTATGCTGTGTCTTTTGTGGGGGTTCCTCTTTATTACTAAAATAATGTAGTCCAGGCTGACTTTCCTTTTGTTACGTTGAGACAGTCCACACTACAGCCCACACTACAGTCCACACTACAGTCCACACTACAGCCCACACTACAGTCCACACTACAGCCCACACTACAGTCCACACTACAGCCCACACTACAGTCCACACTACAGTCCACACTACAGCCCACACTACAGTCCACACTACAGCCCACACTACAGTCCACACTACAAAACAGTGTCTACAGTAGTGGCGTCTGGTGCACATTTTGTTTTACCACTCTTGTTGAATGAATGTGAACCCTTGCAGATGTGGACAATTTATTTAGCCTTACTATAAATTACAAGTTCTGTATTTTGTTATAGCGATGTTAGTGATTGTATGTGGTGTGACGGAATGGCGAATTTTAGTTGCATTAGACTGAAATATTCAAAACTAAAGTTATCAGAGGCATGTTCATTATGATACATGAATTGTGTACAGTCGTGCAAAATTAATTTCAAATATTATCCTTAAAGCTGTCTTCAATTTTTTTATGTAAAAAATAATTTTCAATGTATTCAGGCACAATAACTTAAAGTTTCAGAATATCAACTTGCAACCAGGAACAGAATTAAGAGAGATGTGGTCGAGCTTTCCTGATCCAGTAGGATTCAAAGTGTACATTTTCAACGTAACCAATCCGACGGAAATCCAGGAAGGAGAAAAACCTGCACTAAGAGAAGTCGGTCCGTACGTTCACGAGTGAGTGGATGATTAGAGAGTAGTATAGAGCAGGACACTGCAGGTGTGTTTGGACGATGCCTTACTACACCGGTTGTCTGTGTGATGGTAATCCTACTGTAATCTTCGTGGGCTGGAATACCTGTCTGACTAAACAACTGACTAGTGAAATCGCCTGTTGAAGTTAGAGAAATAAAACTCCAGCTTTCATAGAAGACAGGGAATTTCTTGACCAGTTGAAAAATGATTAGCGTTTGTAAATAGAATCTTCGCTGAAACAGTCAGCTAGTGTCTGCGGTTGTCTGGCGATGTGTTATGACTCTATTCGTCTACTTCATTGGAACTGGGTAGCAATGTCACGGACAAAGAGAAATTTCCTAGATGGGAATAACGCCAGCATATTTAGTTAAGAATTCTCACATTATATACTCTGATGTGTATCATAAAATATGCATTATGCGTTCTGGTATCCTTTGTGTGTAATCTGAAATAACTGCACAAAGAATTTTTTATTCTGGTTCATCCCGGTTTGTTGTACTACACTGAATACAAATGAAGTACTGAAGTGCTGTGTTTGACTGTAATACTTCATTTGCATTCAATACACAAAGACTTATCTGCAGGTGACGGCCTGAAATTTAGAGGCGCATTGAGTCCTAAATATCTTACATTACACAAATTACTAATTAGTAGTTACATAGTTTATCATTTTAATTTTATTTTATGTTACGTAATAAATTTTAAGTAATTGAGGCGATACGATGTGAAGTGAGTTCACGAATAGCGACAATATTTTTATACCCGGTGTGAGTAACAGCAGCAAACATTTGAACTTAATGTGTTAGTTATAAGATGCTAGAAGAGTAGGCAAGGAGTGCTCGAAAATAACGTGACAGTTTTGTTCAATAGTACACTTCTCATATTACCGCATGATGTCGCTATGTTAAATTCGACAACTCTTATCTTACAGAACATAGACGTAACGCAATACGAAACAATTTAAGACGTCAATGAAACTGTGCAATGTATTTACGGTAAACGCGTGTATCGCTTAGATTATTAGGCACTGGAAATAAATAATATGTATTCTACAATTCAGTAAGAAGAACAGTACAATGTCATGATGTGCACCCACTCTAACGAAGGTGGCAGCACACTCCTCTTAAGTGGCGGTACACTTCTACCAGACTAGACGGCGTCACATCAGTTGTCTTAACACTCTTCAAATTTTAACTTCGTTGCAGCCAGTACAAGAAAAAAGGCGGACATTCTGGACCACGATGAAGACGGCAGCATTTCTTTCAACAACAGGGACACGTGGTTCTTCAATAAGCAGAAGTCTGGGGAGCTGACAGGAGACGAGATTGTAACCATCCCGCATCTGCTTGTTTTGGTAAGCATTCTGTTACGTGGTTTGGGACATGTCAGCTGGTCAGGCCTTGCGCACTTTTCAGGCACAGTGCTGTATTGGCGGCACAACGACAGAACACTGTATAATCTGAATTGAACGTAAATATAGACGTGTTATTTATCAACTCGGAACGGACTCTTCATCTGAAATCTTGTGAATGAGCAGTGACGGCAAGTACCGTGTTTCTTTCTTTCTTTCTTTCTTAGTTTGACTTCTTATACCTACTCATTGTAGGTGTAGAGGGTTGTTACTGTGCCTAACATGCTTGGTAGGACTTCTCTGGACGGGAGATCGGCCGGACGCAGACACATGTGCCTGTACAACACGCAGCATTCACAAAAGACAGACATCCCTGCCCTCCGGCGAGACTCGAACCCGCAATCCCAGAAGGCGAGCGGCAGCAGACCCACTCCTTAAGACCGCGCGGCCACCGGGATCGGCTGCCCTGTTTATGAGCGAAACAGCTGTGTGTTTGTTCTCTGACGTCAGTTCATTCGGAAACATGTTGAATGGAAGTGATGTCACACAGTCCTTGGACTGAATGGTGTGATATGGTGTACGTCGTCTGACGTCAAACGTCATTCGAAAACCTATTCTGAGCATAAATAACCCTCAAATACGTCACGAAGAAACGGTGGTGCTTCAGCCCTCCGATTTAATTAAATAACTGGTGTAAATCCTTCCGACACCAATTGAGTGGTTTCTGTGGAACTCGGTGTAAACAGCGTGTCACTCGCTGAATGCCACGAAATATTGATCATCTTCAACTCCGGCTGACGTGTGGAAAGACGGCTGTCGAATCGCAGTTACCAGACAAAGTTCTGAACTTGCCTTCCGGAAATACAGGGCTTACCTCTCAGTCGCGAACATCAGCTGTTTTGATTCAGAATTTCGTGGTTTTTCCCTCAGTACCCGCACGAAAATGCCGGTATGGCATCTCAAATCACGCCAAGACCATTTACTCTCACATCGATTTCAATTCACCAATAAAACAATCAACCAATCATGCAGTCTTCCCACTGATGATATGTAGTCCCTAATAAGAGGAACGACGTAGACTAAATTACAGGCAAACGCGGATATGATTTCAGTGCATCTACTAACAGTTTTAGTAGCGTGAGATCACTGTTCTACTACCCCGTTTAACGTGATGCATCCGCACGTTCCAGGGCATGGTACTGTCCGCAGAAAAAGACATGGCAGTCATGTTGCCGGCCATCATCAGGGCGATCCCGTTCATCTTTGGCACGTCTGACTCTGTGTTCCTCACAGCCTCTGTCAAGGACATTCTCTTCGACGGCATCCTTATCAACTGCACCCTGAAGGACTTCACTGCGAGGATGCTCTGCGTACTGATGAAGACGCAAGGCAAGGACTTGCAGAAAGTAGGAAAGAACGCCTTCAAATTCTCCTTCTTTGGTGCGGTGAGTTACGCATAGCCATAGCCTTTGCAGCGTTGTTGTGATACTGTCCATAACACGTCACTCCTGTCATTACGAGTGACACTGTTGTGATACTGTCCATAACACGTCACTCCTGTCATTACGAGTGACACTGTTGTGATGCTGTCCATAACACGTCACTCCTGTCATTACGAGTGACACTGTTGTGATGCTGTCCATAACACGTCACTCCTGTCGTTACGAGTGACACTGTTGTGATACTGTCCATAACACGTCACTCCTGTCATTACGAGTGACACTGTTGTGATACTGTCCATAACACGTCACTCCTATCATAACGAGTGGCACCGTTGTGATTCTGTCCATAACACGTCACTCCTGTCATTACGAGTGGCACCGTTGTGATGCTGTCCATAACACGTCACTCCTATCATAACGAGTGGCACTGTTGTGATACTGTCCATAACACGTCACTCCTGTCATTACGAGTGACACTGTTTTGATCCTGTCCATAACACGTCACTCCTATCATAACGAGTGGCACCGTTGTGATACTGTCCATAACACGTCACTCTTGTCATTACGAGTGGCACCGTTGTGATGCTGTCCATAACACGTCACTCGCCTGGTACATTTTATGATTTTGTCCACAACACAAAATACCTATGGTAATGGAGGCAAATTAGTTAAGACGGCTAGGTAAGTTTAACAACGAAAAGTTTATCAGTAACACGTAATAATTGTGATAAGAAAAAGAATAAACAAGTTTCAAATATTTTGGAAGGGAAGTGACAATGATTATATTCACAGAATAAAATATATTTTAACCTTTCAAATCCTAGCGGTTTCTTTACGTACCGCCAGGTTTAACATTCAAAAATTCAACATGGTGCTCACCTTGCGTTGAGCGTCTTGTACGGATCTCAGAACAGAGAGCGACCTTTGCTTTATACGTCACTAACTGATTGGTTTTTATAACCGCGTTGGAAAGTGTTTACAGCGCGGTACGGCCTGATTCCTTGTATAAAGAAATTTTCGTTTCGTCTTTTAAAGTTTAAATTCGGCCTTTCTTCGCTCTATTCGGTTCAGAGCAATTAGTCTTCGCAATTCCTATCTCCAAGCGTAAATAATAGAATTTATGAAACTAAAATTGAACTGTTAAATTCTAAGAATCGGATTACAAATCGATGCTGAAGATAATATTTGTATCTAAAAGGAAGGAAATAACAAGAGGCTGGAGAAAACTGCAATACGAGGAACTCCATAATGTGTGACTTCACCAAATATTATTATGGTGATCAAAATGGATGATAATAGGATTACTGCTTGGTGGGTAGCATGTATGGAGAAATGTACATAAAATTTTAGTCTGAAAATTTGAAGAGAAGAAAGGATTTGGAATAAGTAGGACCTGTAGAAAAGTAACATTAAAATTGACGTGAAATAAGTAACGTGAAGATGGACACTGGATTAACGTGGCTCTGGATAGAATAAAGTTACAGACTTTTGTAAACAATGAAACGAACTTCCGGGTTTTATAAAAGGCGGTGAATTCCGTTCATAGCTGAGGGACTGCAGTTTATTAAGATAGACTCTGATCTATAACTTACTTAAATTCATAGAGTTAGATAAAAAAAATTGCAACCATTCATTAAATGAAACAGGAGCGTAAACAAAATTGTTCTAATATCCTTTTTTTTTTAAAAAAAAGGTTCATCAGTTTTCTCGGCGACTTCCAAATTTATGTACCTTTCTATCTAGCTAGCTAACACACAAAATCCACACGTGTTACCCACGTACACATCTTCTAGCTCTGAGGACAACACTTTATCAAGAATTTCAAAACAGCATGTCTTCAGAAAAGAAGATAAACATAATTGAAATTCTTATTCATTCTTTCACTCATTACGCAGTCATTTTGAGACAGGGCCATAGCCTCCTCCAAAGCGTGCGATTTAGTACCTCCTCTGTCAAAAACTTCCTAGACTGCCTCTAGTGATTGCTTAAATACAGAAAAACGGAACTCTACAAGAACGTCTGCGCCTGAAACGTGGCATCCAGAAGGTGGCAGATGTCGGTCGTGTCGTGGCCTACAACTATCAGCCGAGAATGACGGTGTGGTGCGGTCCGAAGTGTAACGAGTACGCCGGGACAGACGGCAGCATCTTCCCACCCTTCCTTCAAGACAGCACTTCTGTTATCGCTTACGCGCCTGATTTGTGCAGGTACGGTTTATACCGCGAATATTTTTCGTGAAGTTGTGTGCAAGATGCGCCAGTCCTCTAAGCGCCCAAACCATTTTAAGCGCGTTCGCGTAGTCGCAAAAAGCGCCTATTAGCTTTGTCATGTTCGCCAGTCTGTCCGTCTGTACATATGAATCAGTTCCGTACTTTTCCATGAAATTTTATATTGGGAGCTTTTATGGACATGTCAAAATATTCCAAATTTGGTTTAAAAGAAGGGCAAAAATGCAGGACAGACACTTAGCATGCAGAGCTAAGTAGGTTTTACTGATACCAACGACATTAAACTGCTACACAAGTGCACTCAGCGAGTGAAATCGTGTCAGGCTGTAAGGATAGCTGAGAAAGAATACAAACTAAGCTAGCCTTCCACAATGTTATGTTAAAGTTACATTGTCTATCTTGCTGTGCTCCAAGAATATTACTCGCCTCACTATATAGATATTCTTAGCCAGTGACTCAGAATATTTCTATCTGAGGTGTCCAACAAATTATGTGCTTTACTTTCCTGAAGACGGAAGCACAGCCGCCTTCCGAAACGCCGTACTTTATTAAAAATTAAGACGATGTACAAGGTCCAAAGAAGATTATGTCATTGTACCAAAATCTATATTCGTAATTACAGTAAATTAGCTCTTTACAGTATCTGAGGGAATATATTCTGCTTCCTCAGTCACGATTAATAACAGGTCACTATCCAATATCTGTAGGTAATAATAACGCGGTATCAATCGATAAGCTACAAAACTGGCTGGTGCAGATGTTAACATTCCACGATTTCCTCCAAAATAACTAAGTGAACTGCCTAAAATTGTGGGTTCCCTTGGCAATGATTATGAGGACTGCTGTCTTCTGTAACACTGAAGGTAGCGGCACGTGTCTCCGAAACGCTGGTGATCAGTTACGATAATATACAGCGTCATGTCCGAGAAAACATTTATGTTAAATTTAATTGTCTGTTGATACCCGTCAGGCTTACCAATGGCGATAAAAAATATCTTGCTGGCATCCGTGGGTGTAATTCTGCCCGAAGAATATGTGGCTAAACAGCATGAGAAGTAGCGCCGTTTCCAATTTGTCACATTCCGTTCGCACCCACAAAGTAAAACACTGTTCTCGTCTCCATGAGTTAAAAGACTATGATGTTCCCTTCAGACCACTGCACCTTCTGCATTGAGAATTGACTCGAATGTGGGACTTTGGCCCGACAGAAAAAAGAAAAGTTGGGAAATACGTATGCGTAATGAAGCAGCTGATCTAGAAGAGATACAAATTAAAGAATAACAATTCAACCATGCTGAGCGTCTGAAACACATGCAGCTTAACAGCACAGCTGCTTCGTTCCTTGGAAGAAACAACGGTAGATGTCGGCTTGGAGGCCGTGTGGTCTGCACAGACGTTCTGGTTTCTACAGAAAAGAGAAAAATCTCCCCTCCTTTCAGAAATTTAACCAAATTAACCGGGCGTCCATGGGTAGCATACTGACTGAGCTATCCCGAGAATAGTACAGGCAGAAACCACAAGCTACGAATATTTTTCTCCTTTTACAGATCTTTAGATACAAAATATATGGGACCAACCGTCTACAAAGGCATAAAGGGACGTATTTACTCCGCGGATTTCGGCGATATGTCTAATGACCCAGAACTTGGGTATTTCTGTACAACTCCGAAGTCTTGCCTTAAAAGAGGCGTTCACGACCTCACAAGGTGTACAGGTATGTGTCGCAACAACACGATACAGTGCCAAACACCAGGTATGTGTCGCAACAACACGACACAGAGCCAAACACCAGGTATGTGTCGCAACAACACGATACAGTGCCAAACACCAGGTATGTGTCGCAACAACACGACACAGAGCCAAACACCAGGTATGTGTCGCAACAACACGAC
>Ga0123352_10003680_pt1 | contig 22313 bp, 11 predicted proteins | sample TergutLab28metaG_FD_89700 | JGI IMG/M metagenome (GOLD analysis project Ga0123352, IMG submission 89700) | Labiotermes labralis P1 segment gut microbial communities from Petit-Saut dam, French Guiana - Lab288 P1 | ecosystem: Host-associated > Arthropoda: Insects > Digestive system > Gut ...
AGGCTGAGTGGACCCCGTTCCAGACCCACTACTACTCAGAAAATTTGGTAGCGCCGGGGATCGAACCCGGGACCTCTGTATCTGTAGCCAGAAACTCTGACCACTAGACCACAGAGGCGGTCAGTGTGAATAGAATGCAACTTAAAATATTGCAGTGCATTTTGTTGGTTGTTTATATATTATGAGCCTGATTAATGCACGGAGAGTGGACCATATTAAACTAATTATGTAGCTATTCACTTGACGAAGGGAAATTATAATCACGTTGAAGCTAATTAATATGTCAAGTAAGAAAACATGTGAGTCCTTTCAGGCAGTAAGTTTTTCTTTCGCGTATAGCAAAAATTCGAGAACGTAGACAGCTATCTGCCTAATTGTGAGAGAGTAGATTCTGTTTATGGAAATGTACTACCAACGTAAGTACAGCTAGACAATTGCAAGGCAAAAAATCGTTGTCAGAAACGCCTGAAATCGAGTCTGAAGTTCCAAACCTCCAATATATTCGCAGTTCCAACTACCTCGATAATAACTTCGATCACTTTCCAATTAATCATTCAGGAAGCATTAAACTGATTGACACTATCGATATTAAATAGTCAGTAGTTGGACCGACGTCGATCAGACCACACTTATTCCCATTACAAACTGAAAATACGTTGCAGACACGAGACATAATTTATGGAAACACGAGGAAGCGAATTTTGCCTCTTCTTATTTGTTCTTTTAGCTTTAACTATAAAAATCAACGCGGTTGAACAATTCGCAGTCTTTAAAAATGAAACGATTTACATGTGGAATGTTCAGCTGTACTGACTTCAAAGCGCATTGTAACTGTGACTGGTATATCAACTGTCGGTAATTGCGTGTTCGTAAGATTTATGGCATGGAATTCTGACAAACAGAACTGCGCTTTTTGGGAAACGGATCGAAACGTTTGGATTCCTAAGCAAGGAGCCAGCAGGCCCCGGTGGTCGTGCGGTCTAAGGCGTAAGTCTGCGGTCGCTGGGTTGCTGGAATCGCAGGTTAGAGCCCCCTCTGACAACATGGATATTCGTCTTTTGTGAGTGTTGAGTGTTGTCAGGTAGAGAGAGGTCTCTGCGTCGGACTGATCACTCGCCCAGAGGAGTGCTACCGGGTGTGAGTGTGTGTCTAATTGTGTGTGATCTATAAACCTAAAAAACTAGGCGTCCTAGGTCCGATTGGGTCTATTTAAGCCACAGAAGAACAAGAAGAAAATTCATCTTACAACCTTTCCCGAAATATTAATATCAGCCCAATATTTGCATTTGGCATTAATTAACACCTGGAATTTGACGGTATTATTTTGCGGTTATAAGAAAGAGACTCAGGCTGATAACCAGATGCAGCAGCTTCGAAAATGGCGGTGCGTACAATCACACAAATGTGTGGAAAATGGAACAGAGTTATTCGGCCACAAGATTTCAAAAGTGCATTCTGAGTGTGCGTCTGCTTCTCTCTGCCAGCAGCTCTAAACAGAGTGAATGTAATAAAAAAAAATCCAACGGTTTCCCGTTTTCCGGGTTTTTGAATGTTGTTTGTAGATAGTTGATAGGAGGGCTTGTTTACGAGATCCGCCTGTTTGTAAGGCCTGTACATACGTCAGATAACATATACCTCATCTTCTGGGAAGTTTCATAGCCTCAGTGGGCAGTTGGTTACGGACGCTGGAGGCAGCGTAACTATTGTTATAAATTTACCCATTGCAATAGGCGGGAGGGGGGTAATTTTAAATACCCCCACCCTGCGCCCCTTAACAATAGCATATAAAAAACATCACAGATGCTGAGATCTCACCATCGTGACATATCCATACCAATCCTATAAAGCACTACCACCATACTTTCGGATGAAAACCTGATGATGGCCGCAATGGGCCGAAACATGTAGTTACTATCATCCTTTATTAAACATCTTTTTAAATATTGTTGTGTTATTGACTGATACCCACACCTATTGTTTATATACACACAACGGGGATGGCTCATTTTAGAATTTACCCATTGTGGCTGCAGAACTTAACACAATCCAAGTATTCAGTTACATCACGAAGACAGCCCAGAATGTCCTATAGGCTTTATAATTATTTTGATATTTACTGTTCGCATTGACGACCCGTGTGACCAGACGGCAATTGTGAGAACCAGTTCTTCCTGCCATATATCATTCTGCACTGAGAGTGCTGTACCTCGGATGAGGTCTAGTCCGGTAGAGTGTAAGAGAACGGATGATATGCGATAGATGAAGTGGGAAACAACTGAAATATTGCTAGCCACACATATACAAGAGTGAAAGTTAAGGAGGACCGTGAATTGCCCCTACCAACCTGCTTCTTTATTGAGACCGATAGCCGATCCAGTTCCAGATGTCAAAGGGAGTGCCATTCCCATCAGACCCACCCCGGCACCACACCCCCTCACCTTCCTGCCTCTAAAAGCAACCAGTTCATCCGCTGGTCACATTTTCAGGAACTTCCGTATATAAAGGTTCGCGAATTCGATGTAAGCACTGCAGTCTGTTTCGGGGCGTCAACAGAACACACTGAAGATGAGGGCCTTCCTGGTAAGCTCTACGTAACATTTTCAGTTGACAGTTTGCCTGCAAAAGGAATTCACACATCAGTAGATCCGGAGTTCAAAATTATATTCGGAAAACCTCTTGGCTAACGTAGCCCGACTTGGAATTCACTAGTCTCGGACACTGGATTGTCCATTCTTGTTAAGAAAGTCTGGATTCCTAAGTGGGGGTTTTGTGATGTAGTCAGTCACTGGGATTGGAGAGGCGAATTCAGAGTTTTGGTGGGAAACCTGAAGGAAAGAGTCCACTTGGGAGACCCAGGTGTAGATGGGAGGGTAATATTAAGATGGATCTTCAGGAAGTAGGATGTGGGGGTATGGACTGAATTGATCTGGCTCAGGATAGGGACAGATGGTGGGCACTTGTGAATGCTGTAATGAACCTTCGGGTTCCATAAAATGCGGGGAATTTCTTGACTAGCTGAAAACCATTTAGCTTCTCAAGAAGAACTCTGCTCCATGGAGTAAGTAGGTAAGTAAGTAAGTAAGTCAGCCACTGTGGAATAGGTTTCTTGGGGAGTCTCTTTGTTCTATTGTGTAACTAATCTCTACACATTTTATCCGCCATCCAAAATACGACAAAATTCGTAGCATCATTTGTCCATTCCACATCTGGAGCCCTTGCATAGTAGCCAACAGTCTGACGGACACGCAGCAGGTCCTCCACCTGCTGCGCATTCCGCAGATGTATTACTGCCTGCTAAACAGCCGGTGACTCGTCTCTCGCGCAGACACATCCAGTGCAAGTACCGGCCCTTAATTTCTTTGAAGCTACTTTACTTCTTTTGGACAGTACCCGGCAAGACAAAGAGCACCTCAGATTCATTTCGCTCTTACATTTTGCTGACTGCTAAAAATTATGAGGTTTATTAAACACAGCAAAGTATTCTAACTGGATACTTAGTTTTATAATACTCGTGTTCTGCTCTGATTCTTATGATTTGTGCACATTTCTTTGGCCGAATTTAGGGAACCTCATTACAAGTTTCATTAAATTCCTCTTCGGATAACTCCATAAAGGATGGCCCGTATTATGGAATGAAAGATGATGAAGTGGGTTGAAAATATAGCACGCACGGAATAGGTTATTGCGGCATAGGCCCAAGGTTTTAGTCGAAAACCCCAAATTGAAGACAACGAGAAATAGGCATAGATGCAATAATAACACTAATAATAATAATAATAATAATATATTACTTCTAGGAGTATGGCCAGTGGCTGGGAACTTGATTCATGTAGCATAGCAGTGGGGCGGTTAGCGAAATATTTTAAATAAGCTGCTGACACGTCATCACTATCTGACAGCTATTAGCTTCACCAGAAGGACTCTGCTTAGATTTCATAGCGTTGAAGATGTGTATTTTTTACAATAATGAATTCAGTAGGCTGCTGGAGTAAGCCGGTCGTGATATACCTCAAGATACAATTCAAGGTTCTTCCTTCTTTGAAGGAGGAAGCAGGAGAATTAAATTTCTGTGACAAGGTTTCTGAGTCGTGAATCGAACTTGCGGCTTCTCGAATATGAATCCAAATTTCCAACAAGTGGTAACACACAATTGTTAAACGTCAACTTGTTTAAAACAATATATTTTTCGAGTTATAGATTTATAAATTTTGCGGTATGTCAGAAATAGCAGCCATTACAGCGGCTCAAAATACTGTATACATCCTTCGAGAAAAGTTCGAAAATTACAAATATGAAATCAACGCTGATAAACACTTTATACTTCTGTGTGCCGATGGAATCCAACATGTATCAGTAAAAATTTGAACAAGAAACTGCTCTGGATTTTAATGTCCAGTCATAAACTTTGGTTGTACTGACACACGAAACAGTTAATTTTTGTGAAAATCCTGCATACTATAATTTAATCGCATACATCCTTAAACCTAACACTCCTAAGTGCTTTTTGTGACAGTCACATAGATTATGAAGTTACAGCATCCGTTAGAGTTTACTGTGAGTTTCATCTTTCAGATCTGTTCCTTTATCCTGGCACTTGCCGCATCTGGTGCCCTCTCCGAGCCTGAGAAAGCCGACAAGCAGCAGACAAAGCGAGGGTTGCTCGGCTTGGATTATAGCAGCGGAATTGGATCAGGTCTGACTCTGGGGCATGGCATCGGAAGTATCGGCACTCTTGGGCCGGCTTATGGCGGAAGTATCGGCACTCTTGGGCTGGCTCATGGCGGAAGTATCGGCACTCTTGGGCCGGCTTATGGCGGAAGTATCGGCACTCTTGGGCTGGCCCATGGCGGAAGTATCGGCCTGGGGAGCTACGGTGGCGGGTACGCCCTCGGTTCGGGAGGAATTGGCCTGGCTTCGGGAGGAATTGGCCTAGCTTCGGGAGGAATTGCGCTTGGTTCGGGCAGCATTGGGCTGACCGCTGCTGTCTCTCCAGTCCGCGTGACTACTGTAACACAACAAGTCCCTGTCCCTGTGCCTCATCCCGTTCCAGTCACTGTCAACAAACCTGTCCCTGTGCCAGTGCCGTCTCCTTACCCCGTGCCCGTCCCTCGACCCTACCCAGTCCCCGTCCCTCAACCTGTTGAAGTTGAAGTCCCTAAACCATACCCAGTCACCGTGGACCGACCTGTCCCAGTTGCAGTACCCCATCCCGTCCCTGTCCCTCGCCCGTACCCTGTCTCTGTTCCAAAACCTGTCCCTGTTGCCGTTCCTGTACCTCAGCCCGTAGCTGTCCCTGTACCTCAGCCTGTAGCCGTCGCAGTACCTCAACCTGTGGCCGTAGCAGTATCTCAGCCTGTAGCTGTTGCCTCCGTGGGTCTAGGGCCGGCCATCAGCGGCGGGTCTATTGGTGGCCTTCACAGTTCTGGATCCCTTGGAAGTCTAAGCTACGGACATGGAGGACCCATACTACTTGGAAGTATTCATGGCGGTTCCTTATCACTTGGAGGACTCCATGGTGGTTCTATTCCGCTTGGAAGTCTTCACAGTGGGAGCAGCTCGCTTGGAGGACTCCATGGAACTTCCGTGAATCTGGGATCCAGTTATGGATATGGCTCCGGTGCACTAAAAGGAATTTATGTACCCAGTTCGCTTGGTGGACTTTATGGCGGGTCTTCCTACGGCTCAGGATATGTGTATGGCAGCAGTTATAAAGGATAAGTTCTAATGAAATATACGCATTTTGTAGGAAACATTTCAACACAGGCCATTGTTCATCTTCATTATTCAACGCTGAACAGAATTAGCAGTGTACACGTAGTCTTTAAGAAACACAAGAAATCGACCATCATTTTGTAATGATTTTTGTAAATACAATTTTGTAAAACTTACATGAACACTGTTTTTAATATTTTGTTGACCTGCATCCCTGTGTAATCTTTTCCAAATGAAGCCAACTCATCCCAACCAGCAGACCAGACAGCCATCCATACAGAGTAAAATATACCAGTGTCGCACAGATACAGTAAGTTCTCCTGATGATGGGTACATGGTTGCCCGAAACATGTAGAGAAACTTAAATAAATATACTAAGAAGTAGTGTGCACCTAGTTGGCTTCATTTGAAAAAAAAGATTACATTAATACTGTAAACAAATTTTAATGGCAACCTGAACTCCAGCTCTGTGACACCGTGGCAACAAACAGACACTTTAAGCGTACCTTTTCTTTCATTGGCAAAGAAGCTGTTACCTAATTCTGTTGAAGAGCTGTCAAAACAAGGTGACCTGAAGAGGTAACGTATAAAACCCTGCAGATATAAACGTATTCTTATCCCTGCCTCTCATCTCCTTCACAAATTTTCTTACTTGCCGTAATATTTTTCCTAACTATACACAGATTTACGTATCCCGTTACCTGGCCAACATTCACTACGTCCCTGGATAAGATTTATTTTTGAAAACCTATATTCCGTCAGTCTTTCCTCTAAACTCTGCCCTTTATTATTTTCAACGGTTTATTTCTGTACTTACAAGACCTCCACTTGACTGTAAAAACGCATCAGACTGAATGATTCCGCATTCTCCCAGCCAGCTTCAATATGATCCATTTAATATTATCCTGCCACCTACGGAAATTTTCAAAGTGACCTCTTTTCTTCAGATTTTTCGATTACAATCTACTGGCCCATATATTTCCCAGATTTATATCGTCCTACGCACTATGCTTAAATTCATATTTTAGAACAAGAAAAGGCCTAAAATTCTTTAAAGTATGCGGCATGTAATCAACTTTATGTAAGGCTATGGATCATCATTCTTTCCTTTGTTCCTATGTGGAACATACGGCCTTAAGCTTATAGAGAGAACCTTATAAAAATATCACAAGGGTACAAACTGGTTACACTTTATAAGGTATTGGTCATGGCGATTAAAACTCTATGTAAATTGTACATAATTATTCACTTCCAATCTCACAGACAGCAAAGACTTCGTCACTATCGAGAGGAGTTTGATAAAGCTTCCCAGCTGTCGGCCGCTGGCAGCTTGGGGCCCTGACAAATGGACGCTCGCTGCTTTCCGCTAGTCGCTGTTCGTTGGCCGATGGTCAGTTGCTGATCGCTCGTCACTTGTCAGTCGCTGATCGCTGTCCGTCTGTTCGGTTGCTGACAGCTCGCTGGTGGACGATGGCCGCTGTAAACTGGCCCCTTCCCACTGGCCGGCCGGCTACTGGCCAATGGACGCTGCCTGTTGGCAAGCTGCCGGCCTTTGGCCTATGACCTATGGCCGCAGGCCGCTGGACGGTGTACTCTGGCGGTTGGCCGCTTTCCCACTGCTGGTCGCTTGCCGCAGGTCGATTGTTGGACTCTGGCCGGCTGCTACCCGCAGAACGCTGGGCGCTGTACCGTACACGCTTCCCTTTGCAGGATGGCCATTGGCATCTTGCAGATGATCGTTGTTCGGCTGTTGGATAGGGCCTCCCAGCATCCGTTACGATGGGTATCGGTTCTTTGTGCCGGAGGTAAAGCGGACAGGGCGTGGCCCTAACCACCCACCCCCATTTAGAATCGTGGTTAAGAATGGGTACAGCTATACTCCTACATCTCTCCGTGTGCCTACAGTGGCATGTTAGGGGGTGACGTTCACTGCTGCCTTACCTTATCAAGAAAATGGACAAGCGTCTATTAATGAGAGATCGTCACTCTACCAACAACATCTGATTTAAAACTGAACATTTTATTAACTGCTTTCACTAACTTAATTTCAATTTAATTTTAAACTTGTAATTTTGATCTTCAATTTTAATCTTGAAATAAAATTATATGTAAAGAGAAGACTTGTAACAAAAACCTGTAAGGAGCGAGATCCACCTTCCACACATGATCTGTATACTTCCTAATATGTTTCAAATATCAGCCTGAAGATGACCCCTTGAGGGTCGAAACATGTAGCTGGTTAACTTATTACTTTTATAAAGTTGCGTTTTTAACGGTTGTTAGTCTGTTTTTATTTAAACATCGGCATAAAAACCAAAATTCCCGAGAAACTAAATTCTACAATAAAATAAAATAGACGAAACAAAAATATTTTAAGAAAACAGACAAGTCAATGGAACGGATAAATCCGTGGGTTCACGAATTAGCAATGTTTGACACTAAGATTCAGTGAACTGAAGGATTCAGAATAAGTGATTCATTCACAATGAATCACAGTGCACACATTTAATGAACGCGTTTCTCCGCGCCCAGTTCCCCTTTTTAAATTTCTGCACTGTCTTCTACCATGTCTGAAGTCCTCCGCATTCACACTGGCTTCACTCGTTTTCTGAATCTCCCGCAAATCTGCAAGACGCAGACCATCAACACTTCACCGGTGTTCTGCTGTCCGCTACACCCTGCCTGCTTTCCTCCGATTTACTTGTTCACACTTAGAGAAAACGAGTGAAGCCAGTAAGTGAAGACAGTATGAATGCGGAGGACTTCAGACTTGGGGGAACACAGTGAATAAATTGAAACAAGGCTTCTAGGCCCGGATAACCGCGTTCATAAAAGTACGAACTGACTCCTTGTAAATAATTCTTTTAATTCTCGTCAAGATGCTTAGCAATTACTGGATTTCTCCGTCCTTTGAACTGTATTGTCAAATAAATATTTCCATTTGGAACCCGCGGAATTATCTGTTAGAAGCGCAAAGGAAAAATTCATCGAAGGAGGAACCTCACCAACTTAGAACAACTACAGAGAAGCAAATGAAAAATAGGAAAATAGAGTCTAGACAAATTTTTATTCGTGGAGCAAATGTTAATGTACGTTCCGACAAGGGAAGATGGAGATAGAAGGCACTGCTGAAACCTGTACCCTTCACCTAATTCCTAACTCCACTTCCAACCCAATTCTTCTCGTTTTAAAGACACTGTGATTCACATATTTCTATCTGCTGTGTAGCCTAATTAATATGTAAACTCCCGTGCATAAATGAACAGACATTTGCAAGGTTTCGTTGAATCAGATTAAAAATGAAAATCTCTCTTAAACACTTTATTCATATTCATATGTATATGGTACAAAAATCAGTCTTTATAGAACTAAGATGTGAGATGTAATTGTGCTGTAGATTTGGGAACAGCCTGCAATGAGATAACACTGGACATTGGATCTGACTGTTGTAAACCTTCAATGTAACATGATCTCTAATGTAATCGCTAATGATGGCATTGAAGATATACAAAATCATTCTACTGAAGAAAATTTTTGTAATTTTCGAATCTCTTTATAAATTCCATGCAAAGGACACTTCGACTTGTAGTCAGTGCCAACTAACTGCACATACAGTTACAGTCAGCCTCGTCATAATGCCTCTAAATTTATAATTAATCCATTCTTATTATTTAAATTTTTAATCGCTAATTTAACAATTTTTAAAGGACTCACACATTTACGATCGAAGACGATCATACATACAGACAGACACACAAGTTTGGGTGCAAATAATAAAACAAATAGCACCATGATGCACAGAAGGAAGTACAGAGAACAAATCATGAATAACCTTTAGTCTAACTTCAGCTCTCGTAAGACGTAACAGCCTATCCATCAAAGCTGTAAACATTTAATATTTTAAGTATTTGCAACGCACAGTCAACGCTCATATATGTGTGCCCATAAGAATATCTTTGTGATAAAAACTCCCCCTGAAGTTGGCTGCAGACAGCCGAAATATGTAGAAGATTGATTCATATAATGACATAAACGTATGAACACTGGCAGGTGCAATTGCGTGTTGTTGTTTAAAATCTAAGGTCTTCTACCTAGTCCACGTAGGTGTGGGGGTAATTGTTGCACTTGATCGTACTCGGGGACAAACACACACACACACTCTGTAGGACTTCTCTGGATGAAGGATCAGCCTGTCGCAGAGATCTGTACCTGTCATTATACAACATTCACAAGAGACAAGCCAAATTGCCCGGGCGTGATTTGAACCTGCAATCCCAGCAAGCGAGCGGCGGTGGAATTACGCCTTAGACAGGGCGACCGTGTGTAATTACGCCTTAGACAGGGCGACCGTGTGTAATTATTCGGTAATAAATACAAGTTCGGAATGTCATTTAGGCACCAATCACCAATCATTCACCAATCACCAATCACCAATCATTCACCTCTCCGTAGAAAACATAAATATTCAGCATTCCAATTCCGTTACAAGTTTTTGTATCCGAACTGAGTACATGGGACCATGCTCCTGCGCACAGTTCGATATTCATCTCATCCCTTAACGCCACGTGCATATCCTGAGCCATGACTCAAGCTCGCAACTGCACCTCCGTGAAGTGGACCAGCTACACCGGAACTTCCGTGCAATCCTCCTCCACTACGATGTCCGCCGCCAGAAGAAATAACAACGACTTGAGGTACCGCGACTGTAATTGGATGAGGTACAGGGACAGGGACAGGCTGAGGCACATGTACAGGTACAGCCTGAGGTACGGGCACGGCGTAAGGTTGAGGTACAGGAACAGGGACAGGCTGAGCGACAGGCACAGGGACAGGTCGGTTAACTGTAACAGGGACAGCCCTGACAACGGTAACAGGGACCGGCTGAAGAAATGACACAGGGACGGGGCGAGGGATGGACACTTCATAAGGAACAGGGACAGGGACCGGTATGGGTCTGTTAACAGTCACAGGCACGGGTTGAGGTACTAGGACTGGTACCTGACGTGTAATAGTGCTCACTTGGACGTCGGAGGTTGTTATGCTGGTACCGCCACCGAAGCCAACAAACGCAACAGGAGGACCACCTCCATGGCCACCCGGTAATCCTCGCCTATTCTGTTTCTTTTGTAGCTCGCTGACATTGCTTTCGGCTGCAGAGAGGCCGAGAATCAACAAGCAAACCTGAAGAACAAAATCACGCAAAGGTTAAAACACTTTCAGGCAGACCCTTAATGCTTAGAATTTAAGATAGGCGCCTATTAAACTTTCAGCTAGGTAATAAAACTAAAGCATTAGTAATGTGGCGTAATAATTAGTTGCTGCACGTTGCTGTTGAGTCATCATGGCCACAAGAAACGTGTGGCTGCGGGCGATATACCATCATCCACATGGACCTGTACTTTCCGGATATGTCCGTAAGGTTACGCTTACACTCACCTGTTTGCTAACGGACGATGAATTGTGATGACGACTGTCAAGACAATTAAAATTCCTTAAATTTTGTCGCTTTCTTTTTTAAATTAAAGTTGCGTAAATTGTGTTGTTATTTATGAACCAGAATTTCTCGGAAAACGAGGTCTATATGACGCCGATCTGTCTTCAACAAACAAGGAGATATTGTGTGGAGAGACTGCTAATTTATTAACTGTTAATTAATTAAATCTCGTACACTAGTTTTGTTAGATTGAAGAAGGAAAGTAAGCTAGCGGTGAGAATATGTGTTAGAAGTGTTATTTCACCATTTGGCGGCGGTTTAAATAAGGTCTTCGCTCTTCTATGGCGATAAGCAGAGTTGATCTGTAGTTAGTTACCGACGTTTCTGGACAACCTAACATCCCATCATTAACCTTTTGGCGCCGGAATTATTTTTTAAATTTTAGCACACCCTGTATATAAAATGTGAATAAAACAAGTACCAAATACGTTAGAATTATGAAAAAAAAACTGCATTTTGAAGAGAAAAAACGGAGAGTATATACCATGTTTAAAATAATCAGTACCTATATTTGTTGAATAAATATATAAAATGCAACTTTTGAGGTTAGCGGTGCGGTACGACCCCTATAGTTGATATTAGGCGTCAAAAGGTTAAGGGTCAAGCAGTCAAACAAGAACTTCTGGTACTGTTTGACCCCTGAAGACGGAACAGACATTCTGTCTCGAAACGATGCTAAATAATATCTCGCAAGAACGGCAGAGTTAGGAAGAAGCGTGAAGGAGGAAAATTACAAAATAAAATCAATCGTACTTTAAAATGAAGAATTATAATCGTGACGTACCAGAGCCGTTGGCATGATGCTGTGGAGTGCTGGTAGCTCAGTGTGATGCTTCATTACATCACGGCTCGCTTTTATATCATTATTCTACACAGGAAGGTAACATATTCACTAACAAACGGAAGCCTTTCACTAATGCAGATATTTTTTATTGTCTTCCTTTGTGTTTTTCTTTTCTGTCATCTGTTGCCCTTTTCGTACGATACCGTAATTCAGTTGTTGTCACTTTCTAAGACAGGAGACATTTCAACGGCTTACTGTAAATCCCGATGACCTATTATATACCAAAAAAACAACAAAATCTTAAATTCGACCGTCTTAATATGAAACCGGATATAATATCTCGTGACGTCAAAACTATAAATAAGTCCATATTGTCAAAAGAATTATAAGACATGTATGGAAACAGCCGGTCTCAGTGGCCGAGCGGTCTAAGGCCTGGGTCTGCGGCCGCTCGCTTGCTGGAATTGCGAGTTCGAATCCCGCGGGTTTATGAATGTCTACCTGTCGAGAGTTTCCAGGTTTCTGCGACGGACTGATTAATCATCCAGAGGATTCCTACCGAGTGTGTGTGCGTGCGTGCGTGCGTGTGTGTGTGTGTATGATGTCGAAGGCTCAGCAGTAAGGAGGTCTAGACCCACTAGAGCTGTCCAGCCATAAAAAATGAAATAAAAACATGTATATTAAATTTTCTCCTAGATAATTATAAATGGGGTAAAGGTACTGAAAAAGTACAAATTATATTGACGGTACGCCGAATCAGCTGAGACAGCTATTTGCACATACCTGTGTTTGTTATTCATCAAGGGGTCCTAAAGCAATATGAACTACGTAAGTCAGTATGCCTTACTTACTTACTTACTTACTTACTTACTCACTCCATGTTGCAGATTCCTTCTTGAGAAGCTAACTGGTTTGCAGCTAGTCAAGAAATTCCCCGCATTTCACGGAACCCGAAGGTTCAAAGTCAGTATGCCTTACCGAACAAAATACACTTCGACTTTCAAAGTGAAAGCGTTAACAATGAACGTTTGGAGATGCGAGGAATCTCACGTATAACGTAAAGCATTCCGCCTGGACAGGACCTGACGGCTTCAGGAGGTCGAGGCTCCCAGATTTCTTGACAGTCGGCACACGAAGACGAAAAGATTGTCAGCCCTACGCACCGTCCGCATTTACCCACAAGAAATATTCCTGTTAGAGGCTGAGTCGACCCCTGGGCCACAGTGTGACCTGAAGGATTATGTCAATGATAAAGTCCAATGACACCATCGGAAATCGAACCCGCGGTCTTCCGGCCTGTAGTGCAGTGCCTGCAGCAACTGCGCCACCGCTTACCCACGTGTTTCCGAATATGACTGAGTGGAAACAGTCCTTCGAACCAGTTATTTCTGTCGGACAAAGGACGGTAAGAAGACTGGTGTGTTGTTACCTTTCAAGACATTTGCCTCAATTCTATCCCGGTGTTTCATTAGACGAAAAGAATGTATTTTATATATGTGAAACAGCCGTTGGTCTCAAAAGATAAATAATTTTAATCCATCTAAGAAGCATTTAATACAAAATACACTAAAATTACGAAATGGCAGATAAGTGTGTATGATACGGATATAGCATGACACAGAATTAACATCGAAGAAAATTCGCTTCAAGAAATAGACCGAATCTTGCGTACATTCGACATCAGAATAAGTAAAGCATAAAACTACTAAGAATGTCACTAAAATTAACAAATATTACTGCACAGGTCTTTCTAAGCAACATGTAGGTAGTGCCGCGATCAGACAGGAAGTCGTATATTTGCAAAGCACAAACCAACGCCAGAAGACCGGAGGACGCCAACTGGCTGTTATGTCGATTCAGACGGAAGGTCAACACTTGGCACACTTCACTTTCATGTGTACCGCTACAAATGTTAAAAAAAAAACAGTAATCCACTATTTCAGCTAACTCTATAATTCAGAATATTATCTTAAGGAAGATTTCATCTTCTGGCACACACAAATGGTTCCAAGGTCAACACAGCAACCGAACCTTTCAGTTTGTTCCTTACAGACTTACGTTTAATGTAAGTGTGCATTGAAGACAGCACATGTTTCGTAACTGGACAAGTAAGTAAAGTGCACCCTTGTACAGGCACTGCGGCTCTGTACAGGCCGTACGGCCCATAAGGGAAGTAGAGCCGTAGCTCTACTCTTTCTTGAACACGGCACTAGAAGGGGGTGAGGGCTCTTTACCCCCGGGAAAGAGCCGGTACCCATTGTACAGGAGGCTGGGTGGGCCCCAGGGCCGGTCTGGACAGGTAAGGAAAATCACGCCCCCCAACGGGATTCGATCCCCAGACCGTCCAGCCCGTAGCCAGTCGCTATACCGACTACGCTACACGGCTCACAAACTGCACAAGGGCATGACATAATTTAATCCGCTTTAACAGATTCTATTCCTAGTTTCTGAAAAAATTTAAATATCTCTGGTTATTACTTGGACTTGGAGGAGGAGCTACAGACTGGACGGTCCGCAGTTCAACCCACGGCAGGTGCAAGAGATATTTCCCTTCTTCAAAACGTTAGGGCCGTCTGTGGGGGCCACCCAGCGTTTCAATTAAAAGGTACGGGGGTTATATCCCGCTGGGTAAAGCGGCAGGTTCATGTGACTGACCTCTCATATTAATTTTGAGCCGAGGTTAAGAAGGGCTTAGCTGTACTTATAATCAACCTCTATGCCCTCATGACGTGGGCAGGGAAATCTTTATGTTTTTACCCTTTATTATTAAGGATTAATTGATGTATTTATAAACATAAGAACAGGGATAACAGCAGACAGACAGCATGTCCCTCTTTTGTATTACCTTTACTACTGCTAACAGCTACAAGCCGAGGAGTGTGAACTGTGTAGAACAGTCAATGTACTGCACCACATTCTTTTTTGCAACAGTAACTACAACGAAGACGTTCACAATTTCTACTCCTCACCAAAAGTAAAATTCACACTAGAACAGACAACGAAGTAGAGATACAGCTCTACTCTTCCTTCAACCTCAGCGCTAGATGGGGGTGTGTGGTGAACGCCACGCCCCGGCCGCCTTGCCCCCGGGATAGACCCGCCACCCATTGTATAGGAGGCTGAGTGGACTCCAGGGCCTGTCCGGACGTTTGCGAAAAATCTCGCCCCATCGGGATTCGATCCCCGGCCCGTCCAGCCCGTAGCAAGTCGCTATATTGACTGAGCTATGCTGGTCCGTCACTTGTCACCAAATAAAAACGACATTCAAATTGAAGTAATATAGAGAATGAACGGTATACGTTACGAAAGGGGTGCAGATGCTAGCAAAGAAATATATTTAAGGGTAGTGGGCCCTGCAAATTTTTTTTTTTCAAAACGTCTTTTCGAAATAGCTGTCGCTCTTATGAATGCTTAGTGCGTTACGGCAGGAACTCGGACAGGCGCAAACCGTTGGCTGACTTCGATCAAAATTAGAAAGCACCGCCAAACGCTACTAAAACTATCCCATATCAAATTTTTTCCTCCCACTGATTATTCTGTTGTAACGTGGAGGAGAGGCAGAAGTATGGACGGACGGACGGACACAAAGACGACGAATTTAATATGCCCAATATGAGATGTGCGCTTTTCTGGGATATTACGCGCCATAAAGTGACAATTCCGCACCGAAGTTTCGGGACAACCTATCGGTCCCATCTTCAACGGCCAAGAAATCAAAGTCTTCTTGGAATTCTTGACCACTATCTGCTGCGTAACATTCCAGAAGAGCACAGATCTCATTTAAATCGCGGCAGAAGCCCAAAATTACTCTCAATATGAACAATTATGCAAATTCTCGTTGCGAATTCACCAAAAAAATTCATGCACAATTTCAGCCGATATTCCTGAAGACAGCGAAATCATTGGGAGACGTTGGAATATAGGCCTGTAAGAGGATTATTTATAAGTGTATTTTACGGAAATAGGATATGAGGGGTACAGCCATGTGCTGAGGCCCACCTTAACCCTTTGACGCCTAACGACCCATATAGGGGTCGTACCGCACCGCTAACCTCTAAACGTTGCATTTTATGTATTTATTCAACAAATATCGGTACTGAATATTTTAAACACGGTATATACTCTCCGTTTTTTTCTCTTCACAATGCAGTTTGTTTCACAATTCTAACGTATTTGGTTCCTGTATTATTCACATTTTATATACAGAGTGTGCTAAAATAAAAAAATAATAATTCCGGCACCAAAAGTTTGAAGTGCTCCTATTGAAGTAACTTTTGATAAACAGGCATATGTCAATACAGCATTTTTTTCACTAAAAATGACTCATAAAATAAAACCCTACAGTACGACACAACGAACGCGGAGCAACCTGCATACTGCGCACAAATAAAAATGACTCATAAAATAAAACCCTACAGTACGACACAACGAACGCGGAGCAACCTGTATACTGCGCACAAATAAAAATGACTCATAAAATGAAACCCTACAGTACGACACAACGAACGCGGAGCAACCTGTATACTGCGCACAAATGAGCATTATAGAATTTGATGTTAGTGTGACCGTGCATCCTTGATTTAATAATATAAACAACCAACTAGATACAACAATGACAGTTTATTAATAACTTCAATCAGCTCAACATGTTTCGGGTATAAAGCACCGACGGTGCTTTATACCACAAACTGTATACACAGTCTAGTGCTCCTGAGGATGGTCGAAACTATCGCCCGAAACATGTTGAACTGATTGAAGTTATTAATAAACTGTCATTGTTGCATCTAGTTGGTTGTTTATATTATAACATTAAACCATTATGGAAGTATCAGACCGCCTGCAACCTGAACGCAACTGACACAACAGCTATAGTTGCATTATCGACATTTTCGGTTCTATTGAAAGTTAAATACCTCGGCAGATACGATCTCCTTATATTACACTTGCGGTTATGCATTGCACCTCTGTGCGGGTCATTCTAAACCGACAGGCCTGTTAACACGACACGAGTGACTTCAAGGTCTGAGCTGTAAGTCGGAAAATTAATGCTGTCATCAGTGCGAGATTTCTAAACAGCAGACTGCAGGTATCTAAATATAACAGAGCCAAATGACAGGAAGTAGCACCTTGCTAGAGTCCCGAACGAAATGTCCGAAAAGCCGAGTTTCACGTGGGCTGCTCTCGTCACTAAAATAGAGTGATAGGGAGACAGGTGTGTTCTTGAAATGGGCTTGACGATAAAAAATACGCTCCTGATTCCACTGACATGAAACATGAATCTGCTGGTCGGGCATATGGAGCGTGACCATAAAGATGGGTTTTGATAACTTTCTTCTTCCTGTCTATCGTAAGGAACCATGCCAATATTCTCTGGAAAGTTAGCGTCGAAGCTGGAAGGTAGTTCAAATATCAACTAAGACTGAATTATATATAGGTTACTTATCTTTCTCACGGAAAATGGAACAGGATTTCGTCATTGCCTGTAGGTTACGGTTATCCTATACACTGCACACTGCATTATTTACATTTAATCTGTACCATTTAGTCATCAGTTACGACAAACCGACCACTCATCCTGATGTCCCACTAACCGGTGTAGAAATGGTTACCCCTCTAAACTCCATGAATACACATTTTGTGTCGTGTAAATTACGTTTGCTGAACATTATTGGGCGCCATCTTGTTACGAAGACGTCATTTCCTGTATTAATTCGCGGACCGTTAATATGATTTCGCGGTCCGTAGGCCAAAATTGGACAAACACTGTGTTAATGGCATCAGATAGAAAGGATTGAGTGGTCATTGTCCACTCCATGAAGGCTTTTGCGGGGAGCCGAAGTGAAATTCCACTAATTCTTAACCTGCGTACTAGATGGATATGAGTGGTGAATTCATGCAATGGTCGTTGTAACCCCTGGGAAAGTGCCCCAGTACCCATTGAATGGGAGGATCAATGAGACTGGAAGCGTTGGACAAGAAAAAAATATATTTTCCTTGCTGAGTTTCCAACCTTTGGTCGTCCACGCCAAAGGCCACTCCGCAAACCGACTACACTCTCCCGGTTCCCCTAAATGTATCAGGATCTTGCCCAAAGGTGGGTTTTGCAAAAACGGTGTCGAACGTATGGCTAATGCTGCCGGAGTGCTATCTGAAAGTTAGCCACCCTTCTGTCTTCTCGTCAGAACACTCTGTGACCGCCTGTACACTGACACTGGTCTCCAAACGATCTGCTCAGCATGACCGAGGGTTTCCAAGATGTTAGGAAGAACTCCGAAAGAAAAAAACCGCATTCCATGCAGTTTGACGTGCAAACCAGACTGTTCAAACTCGTTTCTTGCAAACCGGAAGATTCAGACTTCCGCATGATGAGACGAGATCGTGATGCACTCGTGAAACAAACACAAAAAAATACGAAGCAGATGTTTTGTGCGTTTAACGTAAGCAGGCACAACTTCAGGCCTGCGAATGCAATAGAAAGCTAATGCAAGAATTAATGATTAATTCTCAATGCAGAAGAATGCCACAGCAAGAACGCACATGACAAGTCCTTCCTTTCTTCTCAGCCTACTGTTACATTCAGTTACATAGAACTGTGATGACACTACTTAACATTTGGGCTTGGTCATCTTAAGAGTATTTTGAACGCAAACAAAATTAAAAAAAAATAATCCGGAAACTGGCCCTGTCTCCGTCCTCAGGTAAGAAAGTTAGCAAGGCATCTAGTCATTTGGGTCCACTCCACCGAGATGTTCTCAATTTCTGGGCCCGGAGGAAGAGAGAAATAGAAGGAAGTATACAAACAGCCCCAAATTATTGTAAAACACAATATGCCTTCAACCAACCATGCCAGGTCTTCAGAATTTAGTCGGATAACTATGTGTGTGTCAGGAACAGAATGAAACCGGTATAATAGCCAGTAAAGTGATGATTACACAATGAAAATGGGCCGTCGGGTACGCCGTTGTGGGACGATGTTGAGGCATGTTACACAAGGTGTTTCTGGAATGCATTTCAGTATTTACAAGCGAGGGGGATCTCGTTAAGGAAGGTCAGTAATGGGGGTACTGTTTCTGCAGTGGCTTGTGCCTTTTCTTTACAAATTCACCGTAGCTGGACAACGGAGATCCAAGGACCTGTGTAGACTTGCTATGTCGTCTTTGTCTTTAGAACAACCGCCCCCCCCCCCCTTGCAGCGTATGTAAGAAACGTATTCAAATATTCCACGCTTCCGGGATATGGCGCTGTTTCAGTGGACAATCGGATACCGAAGTTTCGAAGGATCTTATTTCCTTCAACTTCGCGCCTCGATACGTTGATCTACCGACCCAGAATGAACAAAATCCTCACCTACACCGCTGCGAAAACCTCAAAACTCACTCTGTAGTTACCTTGTGTTACTACAGAAGATGGTGGCCGTGCGATCTAAGGCGTGGGCCTGCGGCCGCTTGCTACCTGGAATTGCGGGTTCGAATACCGCCGTGAGACGGACGTCTGTCTCTTATGTGTGCTGTGTATTATCAGGTAGAGGTCTCTGCGTCGGGCTGATCTCTCGCCCAGAGGATCCCTACCGAGTGTGGTGTGTCTGAGTGTGATTGTGAAGCCTTGACGAAGAGGTGGCCCTGGCCCACTGGTAGCCGTCGCCGCGCCATAAAAAAAATACACAAGACGTGTCTATTATAGTGTGTTACGAAAGTAATGATACGCTAGTTCCTTCCTGTGTAGGAAGAACACAAATTACAAGTGTCTCAGCAATGTCAAGTCAAATATTTCATTCTGCTCTCCGCCGCGACCTTTTGCTGCTTGTAGCAGAGTTCAGCGGTGCTCAAATCGAAAGAGCAATGGAAGCCAGTCACGTATTTGCCTACCGCCTTTTGTTGCAGTGCGTCTCCTTCGCCAGTGCCGTTTCACTACTACGACCACACGCACTGGTGAGTTCTAAGACCGCTGCAGACTTGCGAATGAAGGCCTCGAAGTTCGGGGTTGAAACAAGCATCTGACAACAGCGCTCCATTCTCACTCCCGAAAACAGCTCGATACCGTCATCCTTCTCTTTACTCGGGTTCGTACTTCCGGTTTCGCATATTCATGGGTTCATCCCAAGAATAGTACAAAAATTCGTTAAATTTCCGGAACATTCTATAACAGTGTTTCCCAAAATATTTTCGCTGGCGGAGCCCATTTGGTTTCGGGGGGGGGGGGGGGGGGAACGTATCCTCACATCCTTGCGCACATAAATATAGAATGTCCGGATGATATGCATCTAAAACGAAAAACTTATATCTCAGAAACCATATTAGATAACTAAGAATACATACCAGTAACAATGCATTGCATGATTTGGCCTTAATTAACACTGCCGCTCGCTTCGTGGGCACAGGAGGTTTCTTAATTAGATATTCTAACGGCAATATGAAGTACACATATCGCCATTTAAATAAAGTTGCGCGACTATTAAACAAAACATTATTCTTCTACTTAAAACATAAGTCAATTTCAAAGTATCCATTACAGAAATGTATCCATGGATCCCCTTGCCGAGCGCGCTTTGTAACCACTGTTCTAGAAGCTTAGTGTAGAATTGCTGCATCAAAGGTTTCCGAGAACTCGAACAGGTCTTCGAGCGATACAGCATGACGCTCAAAGAGACAATGAAAACTAAAGGTAGCTCCATATCACAACGTTTCGGGGGGGGGGGGAGGGGGAGAGACCGGTTCAGCGAAAGTAAAGTAAAGTGCTCGCAATGCAACATTAAAAGTGATTATGAAAATTCAGTTGAAATATTTTCCATTTTTTAGTTCTTCCATTATTTTGCGGTTAGGTGACGTAAAGGGATTTTAGCATAAAATGAAACATTAAAATTTATTATTATAAACAGAAACACTATGAAATAATAAATAATGTTTCCGGGGTGGGGGGGGGGAAAGTCGCCCAAATTTTCGTTTATTCTTGCTTTACGCAAGGGTCTTGGAACTTAACCCCCGCGAAAAGTGGGGTATGACTGCACATTGCACGCCGTGGAGTTGGACTGTACGTAGAGGGAGACACTTGTTTGTACATCATGTTGTTGTAAATTATCGTAATGTTAGGTTAGGTTATGGAGAAGTAAGAAGACAAATTACAAATGCCTAAAGACAGAACGAAGAAGAAAATATTGGACCACAGAAGGATCAAGTTAGTGAGCAATTGAGCCTATTATGCCTTCATATAAATGCTAAAACTGATACATCTTTATATAACCATAGACACGCCCACGTCGACGCACTGAAACTGGTTTGTAAGGCAGTGGCGTGGGGGACAAGATTTATCGTTCAGCTGCTTTTCTACAGGCTTGCGAGAATCATTACTAACTGGAAGGAACCTGGATTGATATTCATGACATACTTCGGAGGCTAAACGCAGTTTTGGTATCACACACCCAACAAAAATTCACTAAAATCGAGTTGATGATTATGCGGGTCGTATTCTCCCCCCCAAAAAGGGGCACTTCCTCCGTAACTGGCGACACTGATGTCTTTTCAGTCACTGCACACGAAGAGAGCACACAGTAGATTTTTCATATTCGGCCTCACGCTTTCTACAGTAGAGTACAACGCAGGTAAAGTAAAGTTCACCCTAGAACAGGCCACGAAGGCCAAAAGGGGGAGTAGAGGTATAGCTCTACTCTTTCTTTAATCTCGGCGCCAGATGGGGTGGGTGGTCAACGCCACGCTCCGGCCGCTTTACCCCCGGGAAAGACCCGGTACCCATTGTATAAGACGTTGGGTGGGCCCCAGAGCCGGTCTCGACAGGTGCGGAAAACGTCGTCCCTACCGGAATTCGATCTCCGGACCGTCCAGACCGTAGCGATTCGCTATACCGACTGAGCTATTTCGGCTTCCAGTAAAACGCAAGTAAGGACATAAAAAACACGTTAAACATGTACAACAATTTCCCACCGCATATCCGTTTCTCATCATTGAAGCAGGTGTTCGTTCCAAGTGCATTCCATGTGGGATTTCTGGCGGTCAGATTGGCAACGGAACAGGTTGGTCTCCTACTTCTTGGTTTTCTCCCGTCGTTTGTCATTCCACCACCGATACGTTTTCATTCGTTGCCTTCTGGGGATGGTACAAAGGCCCACAGGTGGCCGCAGCACTCCGAGATCCATTATCCTATCTCCCCGCCGCCACCGACAAGATAAATAACATTTTGTAGACGCCGGAGGAGTGTACCCCCTTCCACAAAATAGAGTTAACGTCTAGTTTATATTTCATGTGTTTTGTATTACTACCTATATGTATTAAGTTTCATAGTGTTTTACCTGACCCCTGTTTTGATTCGGTC
>Ga0123352_10003685_pt1 | contig 22290 bp, 9 predicted proteins | sample TergutLab28metaG_FD_89700 | JGI IMG/M metagenome (GOLD analysis project Ga0123352, IMG submission 89700) | Labiotermes labralis P1 segment gut microbial communities from Petit-Saut dam, French Guiana - Lab288 P1 | ecosystem: Host-associated > Arthropoda: Insects > Digestive system > Gut ...
ATCTTAAAGCAACGTACTGTATAGCTCCCATCTTAAAGCAACGTACTGTATAGCTCCCATCTTAAAGCAACGTACTGTATAGCTCCCATCTTAAAGCAACGTACTGTATAGCTCCCATCTTAAGCCTCAAGCAGTCCGAATTGCTAGACCCTTGAAATGAGATCCATTAGTTTTTACCGAAACGTCGGTCACGAACTACCGTTATACGCTGCGTAAAATCCCGAGAGAGCGCAAACTGCATTAGCACTATAGAGGAAGCTTGAAGTCACGCGTGAGACACGGACCGTCAGCGTGCGTGGTTTAACGCAGAATATTGCTAAAATTCTTGGACGAAATTCGATTTGCTCTGGCGTTTTATAAACATACCGGAAGTAACCAGATTGTCATCTTGAATTCTGTCGTTTCTATCGTCCAATGAAGCCCCGTAAGCTTCCAGACACCCCCAGCGGCCACTTTGCTTAATACAGTACAAACCTCAATAAAGGTTTTTACCCTACAAGCTCTGGACCGTCGTCCGTAATAAGCAGTGTTTGCCAAAGTACCAAATTGTTTGGAAACAGTGATGTTGAACAAGAGGAAGGTGAGACAGGTAAAACAATACTGATTTGTCTAAATCAGTAGGAATTCGAGTTACGCCAATAATTTGTGTCCACCAGTGAATTGGAATGGCGGGGTGAGAGTTAACAGTATGTGGGTTGATTAGTTGGCTGTGTAATTTATTGCTAGCGTCAGCATCAGACGGAGATCAAACGGCCGGCCGGCCGGCCAATGAATTCCGCTATATAATAAATGCCTAGTCGCTTTGTGCAAATATAGATAAATGTATTCCTACTCTCGCCTAACTTGCTCTGTCAGTTTTCCTCTCCATTGAATTCCTTTACTTTTACATGATTCGTGTAAGAGTTCCCCACAACCTGTGGTAAGAAATTCTTGTGGTATGCCTCTGAAATTGTTCTTAATGAATATCGTACGGAAATTTAATGTATATCCGGCAAACACGACCTTTACAAATAATAACCCCACGTTTGAACTATAACCTTATGACGAAAATGATACTTTGCTGAGAATTTACTGAAGAGATATTTTTAAGAAATGTGTGAGCAGTTATTGACTGGGATTTAGTTCGAAATGTGCGTGAAAGTTGTTCAGTACAGTTTCATGTGGATATTTCTCACATAACTGATGATTGAATTTGCATCTTTTTCAAATTAGTTACAAAAAATTTGCTGCTTCATGCAGCTAACACTGTGGAAACAGAAGACGAGAGCTCAATACCTGTAATAATTCAGACCGCAATTGGACACGATCCTGAGCCACGTTTATCCATATCTGTCATAAACGCCTCATTGATGTAATCCTTCATTCACTTGGTGTTTAAATCAAAGATTTTGAAGAATTTCTCCCCAAAATTCTGTGTGCTTGCGGTGCCCTCTCCATCATAGTCAAATACACAACAATCCGTACCTTCTTACACTTCAGTACATCTAACGAATTATTTTGGGTATATTCCGATAAATAAGCCATATGTTCAGCCTACATCGGAATGTGTTTTATTTGCGAATGTTGTAAACGTTACAAAATTAAAAAACCTTGACTCTCATTTCTTATTTATGGCCTCATTTTCTTACTTTGCTTTGAATTACTTCTGTATAGTTGCAAATATTTGAAACAAAAGAGACGGTGTACGTTTAAAAGTAACATTTAGGTGCGTTCGCGTAACCATTGTTACCGTGGGTAGTCACAAAGTATTACATTATCCGACAGTGTTTCTATAATTTGGCAATGAGCATGCAATATGCATGTGCCATATTGTCAATTGTGGTCTGTCAGGCTGTACAATACACTAGCTCATAAGGGGCACGATTTTCGAAAAATGAAAATTTTTAAACATAAAATGTGTGTTTTTTCTCCACACCTTCTGTCTGTAACATTTATAACTCTGAGAAGAATTTATCGACAAATAGAACTTCACGTAAAGTGCACGTCTTTCTCGTCAGATTTCAATAAAGTGTGAAATGTCTCGACAGATTTTCAAAAAATACTCAAATATCAAATTTCATGAAAATCTGACCAGTCGGAGACGAAATGTTGTATGCTGACAGAGAGACATGAAGCTAAGAGTCTCTTATCGCACTGCTGCGAAACAGCCTAAAATGGCTCCTGCCTCCATATTCAGGTAAGAAGTGTAGACATAGGCAGTATAAGCCTCCGAAAGTTCGGTACCTACCTACCAGAACACACTGTATCATTCCAAAGAACCAGTGCATATTTCACACCGACACAAATATAGTTTTAAAGACAAAGTAAGGAAGGTCGCGAATTCTTCTGATATTACATTCAATGAACCTGATGGTGGAACGACACTGTTTTTCCCTGACTTAAGAACACGTTGTAACCTTTAATTTCGGTATATTGATAACTTATTTTGTATGTTCCTGCAGGTACCCTGCTGACTAGGACATATTTACAGTGATGCTATTCTTAGCTTCGGGGTGCAACGGCAGTAAAACGTCGTGGATTCTCTTCAGGCTCACGTCTTACCCTCAGAAGTGGTATTACTTGCTTTCCTATTCCCGCAGAGCGCATATTAACACCACTCCATCTACTGGCCTAAATCGCGGTATGCTTACCACAAAAAATAAGCAAGTCACGGATTACTGAATCACGCTGTGGCGTGTTGGCAGAACTGTTTCCCGGCAACCTTCACTTCTCCCATGTTGGCTGTCGTCATGTCCGTTTTACCGCCAGCCTAACGTTCTTGGCCTTCTGCCAACTCGCGAACGTTAGACTCTGATTTCAGCTGCCGATTAGTGCGCTTTAGTTTCTAAATTCGCTCTCCGTCAGGTGGTTTTTAAACAAGTTTCAGATTCGGTAAGTGTCGGGCTTGGTTCTTGTTGATTTTCCGGGACTCAGGTGTTTTGTGTGTGTGTGTGTGTGTGTTTGTTTGTAGCTGATCTCAGACAAGACTACGAGTTGGTGTACTTTACAAGTTTTCGTCCTTTCCATTCTTATGTGAGTTTGTACGTTACTAATGCTACGATGGCAACTTCATGTGGTTTATGCGTGTTATTCTACACATCCACGTGAGTACTGAGTTTATTTACGCTTATATAATTTTATAATAAACACTGTTTCTTTTACCTAGCACTGGAATCCCATCTGACGTCATATTTCGACCACCTCCCTCCCCCTTCACAGCTTCCATATTAGTTTGTCTGATGTTGGTGGCATAAGGGACAGGACGGTAGTTGGAGGGGAGTGCTGGCAGTCTTACCTTTACGTAGTAGCAGAATAAGAGTAGCTACACTGCTTCGCGTTCCCAAAGATGGCACCCTTCATTGCCACAGCGATGCGAAATTCTAGACACACAAGCTGACTTGTGACAATGAACTCTGACGTCACTTTATAGGAACGATACAGATACGGTAGAGAGTTACATACAGTTAATATTAAACTGGTAGAAATAGAGTGATATTTGAAATACTTCGGAAAAATTGAATTTGGTCTGAGCAGGAACCCAAAAACAAAGCTGCACACTAATCCTGTACAACCATCAGGGTGATTACTTGACCACTTTCAAGGCCTAAATATTTAGACTGTACAAATTATAAAACGCAGAACGAAACCTTAATAGTCCAACGGTGATCCAGAGCGTAAACTGAGTGGGAATTGTTATTCTGTCAGTCGTGTCTGTCAAGATTGCAATATGATGGCGTGCTTTCTGGTAGAAACATACTGAAGGTTCGGAAGAATGCGCTGCCTCCATCTTTACGGTAGAAAAATTGCTCCTCACATCCCACCAAAATAAATAAAAATATTGTTCTTATTTTATTTACAAATGTTCCATCAAATGAGTACGTTCCATAGCTTAAAAAGTCGACGTGATATTTTAGGATGAGGATTTACGAAAAACACCAGAGGAGTCACAAATTATTTTAAGATAGTCGTAGGCCTAGTAGCCTATTCTGGTCCACATAAAAAAAACTCAGGGAAAGCATCATGGGCATGAGTCAGGAAGGCCGGTTACCCAAGCGCGCTCTATACAGAATTCACTGAGGAACAGCTGTTGGCTACCGTCAGTGATAGTGATGTTTGCCAGTTTAACCTAACCTTAACCTGAAAACAGAAACAGGCCCAAATATCGGAATATGATTCATATCGGTAAAGGGGTGGTGCAAGGGTGGCAAATTCCCTCCAATTTTTTTTCTACGTAAGAATATTTTTTTTTTGGTTGCTGAGTTACAGAGGACAAAATAACAAACCTGAATACTGTGTACACGATAAACTGGGTCGTGTGAAGACAGAACAAATTAAATACCGCCTTTACGAGACGCACAATAGGGACAGTTTAGTTACCCGTTCACTAGGTAAGACAGGTACCGTAAATGTTGGCAACCCCCCGCCCCCCCCCCCTACTCTGTTCCAAAGTCATTAACCAAGTTACGCCTATGCATGTCTAATATTTTGCGCTTTGGGCAGCAAAATATGTCGACCTGTATTTTAGGGTAACAGGTTCTGATATCTGCGGGGACTCAGGACTATGTTTTGTCTCAGTGCGTTTTCCATACTCCATTTCTATTTATTTTTTAACAATTATATAACAAACACGAAGCCAAGCTCATTAATTCAAAGTCTCAATTCTATTTACATATAAATTATGTTTTCTGTTTTACACATTATGCCTCACTGGTACCCGATAAAATACAACCTGTGTTTAATTAAAGTGTACTCGTAATCCAGTATTTGCGTGCATCGGATGACATAACGCAGTAACTGTGTTAAATAATGAAGAAAATAAGAAAGTCTATTTGGTGTACAGGTTCATGCATTTGGGTGGGGGGAAAATTGGTCCACAGTTCATGTCTAACGTCATCAGAAAGTGCTTTATCTCGTTCGGTACCTTCTAGGGCGATTCACTACACCAGTGGCTATGCGGGCATTGCACACTGCAGCACTGAGGAATCAGTAAGCCTGAACACCTGAGGCTAAGGCAGGTTTGCACATCTACCCGGCGTCTTGTCTCTCGGGCGACTACATTTCGAAAGGTTGTGTCTAATATTTCCAACGCCATTATAGCAGTTACTTTTCGTTACCTGTCCAAATGTGTATCAGTTCACCACACGCAGCGAGCAGAGAGCATCAAGAAACAGTGAGGCTGTGTATCACACCATAGCTTTGGTTTCCAGTAGTAGATTATCTTCGCGGCACATTTTGGTGCTTAGCAGTCGCAGGTGGCTCCTAGATTGTCAATAGGTTTATGGGATCGTGGACTAAAGGTTTCTTGAACATCGAGAAGTTAGGAGCAATTTATTCCTTTACCTTTTCTTTATTAATATTTGTATTGCTATGCTATCACTCAGAGGTACCTTTGACTCTTTGCTTACCAAACATTACACTAGGAACACGTATGGTGGGATGGAGACAGAAAGCACTCATTTCTTAATCTTTGGCACTGGGAGAAGATGAGACTTACTGTCTAGCTGAGAACTTACACCCAACGAACAACTCCGGTTTCTTCGTGGGTAAAGGCTATGTGGGCCCCAGAGCTTGTCTGGGTGTGATGACAAAAAGACAGTCGCGGAGTGATAAGAGGATCTCAGAACTGAAGTGGTGAATTGTCAAGTAATCTAAAACATATCACCGTGTCGAGTGGTAAATAGTTCTCGATGTTTCGGAGAAAGTATCTGCGTCATTCTTCAAGGTCTGAGTGGCCCAAGAAGAGTAGAGTAATTAGCGCCTGAAAATGGATGCAGAAATCTCTTCTAAAATGTTTTTTACCCATCGATATGGCGTCATATTCCAGAATATTCCAATATTCAGGAAAGTCTTTAACTTCTCCGGGGATCAAATCCCGAACCTTCGGTCGCCCAGCCAATGAATCTGTGCTCACGCCGACTGACCCAGCCGGACTCCATAGCAGAACGTGAGAAGTTATAAAGTTATAGAAAATTATGCAACTTTGTGATCGGTTTCGTGTATAATTTACACAAATTCAGATTATAACCAACTTACTTTTTTTTTTAAATAAAATCTCGAATTTACGCGTCATTTCCATATTTCTAATTTATATTTTCCGAATTCCACATTTGTGTATTAGTCTTACGTGCATTCAGATATAATTTATATACAGTAATATTATATGTATTGTTTTAGCTCTATAAAGCCATATTCAGTTACTCACGTGCCATGACTGCAGGCGTTAATGTGAGTGTGTTGGTGTGGATGCAAGCCGTTCGTGTACAGTGCTTTGCTGCTGATTGGTGTTACATACCGTTCATCTACCCAACACAGAAATGTTCACCTAACAATGGCTGCCGTGGATTACCAGCGTTTCTCAGTTGCTGCTATTGCCACTATTGCTGTAGTCAATATGACGTGTTTAGTCGTTATATTTGTATTCACGTTGTGTTGGTCGCAGTAATGAAAAATTAATTACTGTCAAACAAAACTAGTGGAATATACAGTGTATAATTTATTTTGGCAACATGTTTCGACAAAATTTTATCGTATTCAGACCCGTAATATACAAATTCATAAAATGTTCTGCATAAATTACATTAAAATATTTCAGTCGTATTTCATTTTCACCAATTCGCGACAGCCCCACTGGACCAATGCCCCCTCTTTATCGAGGACTCATAATCAAACTCAGACACACCACACTCGATAGGACTCCTCTGGACGAGTGATCGGCCTGAAGCAGAGACTTCTACTTGACAATACACAACACTCACAAGTGACAGACAGCCATGTCGCCGGCGGGATTCGAACCCACAATTCCAGCAAGCAAGCGGCTGCAGACCCACGCCTTAGACAGGGCTGCCACTGGAACCGGCCGTAATACCTTGTAATATAATTTTGCATAACAGGCCAAATTTCTACGAAGTTTATATATCCGACCTGAAGAAGAACATGTTGGTTCGAAACATGTTATCACAATGACGTATACATTATATACTAGTTGTGTTTGACGGTAATTAATTCCTTCATTATGAAGTACGTAATGTCGACTTAAATCACCCAGTCAAACTGCAAACACACACTAACGATTTAACAGATTGTTAGAGAAACAGAACGTTGCATATTAATGCCAGCTGTATTCCCCATTGTCAGCTAGAACAGTGTACACACGAGTGCCAACTTTCTCGAGAGTTATCTAGAAGGAATGTAAAGTGTGAACTTTACATTCCGTCAAAATGGAGTTCCACAATGCCATAGATTCTTATGTTAATATCAACAATTCATTTTTGCACCCAATGACCTAGGTGGTCCAGCATCTACAGCACTGTCGGTCAGGCAGCACAGGACAAAAATTTCGCGGGCCACACGCGATGGTCCTATCTCAAAACACCACGTAAAGCTGTAGCGATTGCAGAGTTTTACGGACGGACGGACGGGCCGAAATTTTTGATAGGTCTACATCAGGGATACCAACACGCCTAAAAATGGTCAATAGACCCGCAGAAGAGCGAGATTTAAAATCGACCTTCCCAGGATGGTAAAAAATTGAGACCTGCGTCCTTTAACGTTATTACGCAGCGAGTAGTGTTAATTTCTTATCGACGTTTCGGGACGACTTATAAGATGAGACCCGACAGGTTGTCCAGAAACGTCGATAAGAAATTATCACTGCGCGCTGCGTAATAACCCAGCAGAGCGCAGTTCTTATCTATGTATGTACTTCGCGGCGAAAGCCTGAAATCACCCAGGGTGAAACTTTACCGACAATTTGAAATATGGCCGTCATCCGCGTAGTAGGGGGAGATTTAAGAATCCCTGATTTCAGACGATAAAACCTGATCTTGTTTTACTTCTGTGTATCCGTGATGCCAGAGCGTGCCACACAAATCAGTATCTCCCCTAAGTGTCTGTATTATGTTGGCAATTCTTCGTGGGATTCGTCACGATACAGTTTGTCGTCGCTGCTGTGTTTGTTAATTCGTTACATTGCGTGTCATATTACGACCTTAGTGACTATTTCCACATCTCCATGATGGATTGTAGTATGAATGAATAAATCCATACTAATCCTTTATCTGCAACCTATGAGCTTGTTCCCCCATATCAAAAGAATTTATAAATTCGCCGATTACCATATTTTCTCTCTCTCTTCTCTCTCTCTCACCCTTAATATTACATCTTGCTCCCACGCCACCAGGTTGCGCCTGAAACTTTTCATTTATTCGTTATGTCTACTGAAGCAGGCTGAGTTAATTATGTAGAGGCCAACAGCCCACAGTGGGTCATGGCCTCCTCATTCACGAGGTTTCTAGATCACACACAACGACGCACCACAGTCCTTTGGACAAGTGATCAGCTCTTCGCAGAGACGTCTACCTGACAACACACAATACTCAAAACAGACAGACATTCATGTCCCCGGTGGGATTCGTACCCACAATCTCGGCATACAATCGGCAGCAGACCTACGCCTTAGACCGCGCGGCCACTGATGCCGGTAATACATACAACAATATTAGGATTTTTTCGCCCATACACAGATTTTTATTGTTTATTACGTTTCTCACAATAAATACAGGCCGATCGCAGTGGCCGCACGGTCTAAGGCATAGGTATACGGCCCCTTACTTGCTGAGATTGTGGGCTTGAACCCCCTGAGGGCATGGAGTTCTGTTTGTTGTGAGTGTTGTCAGGTAGAGGTCTCTGCGACGAGCTGATCACTCGTCCAGAGGAATCCTACCGACTGTGGTGCGTCGCTGTGTGTGATCTAGAAACCTCGTGAATGAGGAGGCCCTGGCCCACTGGGGGCTGTTGCCTCAACAACAAATGAACAATACATACAGTCTATTTCTGTAAATATTATTAATCAAATGGTCTTTGTAATCAAATGAAATTTACACCCTGAGTTTCAGATGCGTTCTTTTGGATGCAGCAGGCAAAATAAAGTCTGTGTCACCGCACATACACTGACTGTAATTATTTCTACGTTTATTTTTTTACTATCTTCTCTGTGTTGAAAGTTTCTGATCTCATCTGAATTATTCTACAGCACAGAATATTCCTACATACAGCAGGTCCTCCCCCTCCCCCATCTTCTATAAACCATGCACTTTTTTCATTTCTTTTCAGTTGCATTCGAATTTACATACAATTTTTTTTTCTACATTTGGAAATGTTGTGATCGTAGTATTGCTGCTTCTTTCCTTACGCGCCAGTTCTTCATGTAAATACACATGTTAGTCGTTCAAAAAATTGCATTTCCATCTACGTGTGTGTGTTTACACCTCGCCAATATTTGTACCTGATTGTCGCCTTAATTACACGGGGATTATATTCCGTTTTATGCACCTCGCAATACTGTAAGAAGTTTTTCACAAAACTGGTAATGAAGCATCTCGGTTGTGGTAAATAGGCTTCCCAATTTCTCTTATTTACGGACCGGGATAGCTCAGTTGGCGAAATGCCTTGCTACGGCCTGGAAGTTCCGCGTATCGAATCGTGGTTCGGGTGAGATTTACAGCATCCGTCCAGACAGGCCCTGAGACCTATCCAACCCCTTAAAAATTGGGTGCCCTTCCCGTGGGTAAAGAGGTAGGAGCGTGACAATGACCACCTGCCGTATAAGGCGCCGAGGGTAGAGAAGAATAAGAGCTGTGTGTTCAGTCTTTCCTTTATTTTCACAAATTGAGTTAGTATGGCAATATATGTGCGTGGCACTTACCGTCAAACACAACTATTTTATTGGTTAATTATTGGAAGGTGTACAACTACATGTTTCGGCCCTATTCCTGGGCCATCATCAAGTTGTATCACGACCTAGATGATGGCCCAGGAATAGGGCCGAAACATGTAGTTGTATACCTTCCAATAATTAACCAATAAAATAGTTGTGTTTGACGGTAAGTGCCACGCACATATATTGCCATACTAATTTTATATCACACAACGGGGATGACGCACATAAAGATTCACAAATTGAGCACAATATAGGCCTGTGCATTCACTTTGTTTGCAGTCAGATCGCCCTTTCGGTGTTTTATGATATAAACCGATATCAATCACAAAACTTCCATTCTTATTTTATTATTAATAAAATATTCCCACCTTTACTACTGTCATATTATCATCTTCCGGCCACTTATTGTGTATTTTTATTAAATTATTTTAATTCTTTTCCTATTGTAAAAAAAAACTGCCTAATTTCTCCAAATACCGAAGCCCCGTTTTTTCTGGTTCTCGCTGTTGTCTTCATTAAACTGTTTCATAAAATAACCAAAACAAGTGCCGGCTCTAAAAAACATTTCGCTTTTCTTTTATTTTCTTTTCTGTTTTTTCTTTACTACTTTTCTAATGACTTGGCTCAATCTTTCAGTTTCTCTCTTCTTCACAATATAAGGCAATGTCACCATTCTTTCCCATCATTTCTTTCTGTTATCAACATTCCTAGTTCTAAAACTCCTAAAGCTTCTCTCGCTAATCTCCTTTCCTCTCTACACTGATCATTAGGCCAGTATTTGTCTGTCTAGCCCTTTCTCTTGCACTGTCCACTCCGGCCCTGTTGCCCACTACATATACAGGACTTGTGTCCCCTACGTTCTTTTCCTAATTATTTATCGTCATCGGTGCCATATGAACTTACTTTTGACCACAGATGACACCAGTTGCGCAACGTAGTTCCCACCTCCTCCCAATCACCCTCTTTCCTACCACCCTCTGACTTCCGAACCGAAATCCACTCTAAGCCGCAGTGGACACCCTTGCGCTGGTAAAATTCATTGTAAGCTTGTTATTCAAAACTCTGTTTTGGTTGGACAGTCAAGAGGTCTGAGTCCCTGCAGAGTAAGTTTGTTCCATCTTCTTCTTGTTTCGCAACCTGCAGCCATGAGCATTTCGTCTCGTTATGAGATTTTGGGTTATAATTGAATTTTCGAACTTCCGTGGAGCTGGGTGTGGGAATCTGTAGCCATATGGCCTTAGCGCCACACGTGTTTCTTCTGGGTGTTATTAATACGTGCGTAATCACGATATGAAATTAGTCCTCACAGCGTGATACTGATACTTGGCCGCCCCGTGCTGCCGTGCATGGGGGTGAGGTTACGTGGTTTGCAAGACCGCACAATGGAGTGACGGTGCGATTTTTGTACCCAAAACACAGTTAGTTATTGGTCCTGTTTAATCTGCTAATAAAATTAGCCTTATTATCTCTACTGTACTTACAGTCATCTGGTACCTTGGCTCTCTTTTCAGCAGATGTCTCGTTATCATCTTTCGTTTCGTTACCCTGTACATTGTTTTGTGTGCGTTTCAGTAATTGCTCTTACTGCAACACGATTCATCGTCATCTCGGATCCAACTTTCACATTTATGAAATTTTATAAGGCTTACTGCAATATCAGTGCCTAATCTATTGTACTTTTATGTGCGTGATTAAAAAAGATCACTTTCTTTTATCTTCCCCATATTTACCGTCCAGTATTTCCATCATATGAACTAGCTATCTAACTAACTAACTAAGTAATCAATATATAACGAAGTCCACAGAACAAAGTCCTTCTTGATGATATTGTCATAATATATTTTCCCCAAAATCTACTAGATATTCCCCTTCATACTCTTCTGTATTCTCCTGTCCATCTTATCAATAGTATTCAGCATATGCTAAAAGTTTAATTAAAAATTACCAATCTTTGCTTTCCAATCACCTATTATCACTAAATCAATTTTCGCTACTTTCTCTCTTATCTACTTTATATCCTCTTCCAACCCAATCAAAAATTAAGTTTTTCAGTCTCAGTGTTCTTGGCATAAATAAATAAACAAATATATATATATAACGTAACATCCAATGCACTACTAATTTTGAATTCTTTACTTTATCTCATTCCTAGCCACATCACTTCTAGCATAGCTGAACGGATTTCAATCGGTATTTCTTCAGTTTCCTGTCTAATGTGCTCTGCTGCACACTGCGAATTCCTACCAAACACACTAAAATATTTCTTATTTTTGCGAAGCTCCTACATTCCCAGTTCCGTTGTGTCGCCTCTTGCCCCACTCGCTACATTGCCGTCACATCTTGCTCGTTTAAACAGTTAATAAATCCTTATTCGTTTTCTTGCGTTTTAATCCTCCACTGTTCCAGTCTCCTATCTTCAGTAAACCCGCTCCCTTTGTAATCCTCTTCTACCTATTCCCACTTCTCTTCTCTCCTCACATGTATGACTGATATTGCCTAGTCATCTGCTTAGATTATTTTGTTACTTAGGCTGAATCTACTTGTCCTTTTTAATGGAAAGTGTCACTGCTCTCTGTTCTCTGTGCGGTAGAAAGTGAATTTTACACGCAGTTGAGTTGAATGTACGTCTTGAAATGTGTAATTTTTGTTACGTCAAATTCTATTTTCATAATCGAAATAACAATTACCCTGAATTTTGTATTCCGGAATATACCGTACATCGTGCACAGATGTTATAAAGAACACGAAGATGTCAGGCTGACATTGACTGGTCATTGTGTAACTGTTCTGAGAATTCCTCTCGCTGTGCAGAAGTCTACGATCTAATTGCCTTTGCTAATCCTTTTCAAGTTACATGCTACTTGCCATAAAACGCACTTGAGTTTAATGACGCTGAATACCGCAATATTTAGAGATGTGTCCTGAACACAAAGTCTACATCATGTGCACATTTTGTTCAAAAGCTTTGTGTAGGTGTCCTGAGCACATGTTTCAGATTCGTATACACATTTTGTTTAAAAGATTTAAAAATGTGTTTTGAACATGTGTTATACCGTCCACTGCACGTTTGGTGTACCGGACGTACATAGCTGCCTTCAGCATGGCTGTCACTCTTCTCTAGGCAACTTGTTTCTAGCGAATTGTACCTATACCCAGACTGCATCTCTATTACTGATGATTCCATCAAAATGTACTTATACTTCCTCCTCAAATGATTTCTTTGTGGCACCACAACCCCACTCGGGCCTTGGTCGTCTCGTTTTTGAAACTGCAAGATCACACACAAACATGCCATACTCTGTTGGATTCCTCTGGAAGAGTGATCAGCCTATCGCAGTGACCTCTACTTGATAACACAACATTCACAACAAACAGACATCTGTGTTTAAGTCGTGATTCGAACCTGCATTCCCAGCAAAGGAGTGGCTGCAGATCTGCGTCTTCGACCGCGCGGAGACCGGGATAGGCCTTTGCATGTGGCACCATAACTTATTGTTTTTATCTCCTTTATGAGCCACCGTTGGGTGATTAAGAGATACAAGATATATTTAAAATATTTGTGTGTAACGTCATTAGGAAAAGCATTCCGTGGTTAAATAAAATACAGCAAAAAGTTAAAAATATTTAGAATAACTTTTGGTTAAGACTTGAATAATTAATATAAGGATTAATAATCTGTGTTCAACATCAACGTATAAAGATGCAACACAACATAAAACATGCATTAAAAAATCTACAGAATTTATTAGTACATGTATTTCTCACAATAGACCTGTTAACTTCATTTCATTCCGACAAATTGCACATCAAAAACACTGCACATTTTTTTAAAAATGTCTCGTAATTTATCATTTTGTCCAGTATTAGCCACCTTCAGGGTGATTATTAACACAAATGGATTCCCATTTTGATGTACGAATTTAGTGTGGTCAACCGCAAAGAATATATGGCAATGTCGAGAAGTTAAAACTTGTTGTGTGATTTGTGTATTTAGAAGTTAATCAGGTTAATGTTATAAATTAATGTATACATATAGATGTATATTTATGATATATGTATACAGAAGGTAAAATCATGTTAATAGTATAAATTAATTTATGTTCTGTACCTGATTTTAATTTCTATAATACTCAATGATATTTAACTGTTTGGTATTGTACAGTACTTCATTATGCACAGCTGACGATTGTATTTTGCTACATCAAAATGATAATTCCTTTATGTTTATAATCTCCCTGAGTATGGGTAATGACTATCGAAACATGTAGGACCATACACTATGGGAAAATAAGAATTGTATAGTGTTATTACTGTGCGATTAGTCGGAAAAAAATACAAGATATTCTGCTACATTCCAATTCTGTTGCACGAGGGCACTCTCCTTAAGTGTAATTAAGATGTGTGTTGTCTCAGTACAGCAGTGTATTTTTTTTAGACAACTTACTGTGTGTAAGATATCTCAGAACGTTGAAATTTTGTGGCCTAGTGAAGAAATTAGCGCTTTTACCACACGCAATAGTTTGCACATAAGAATGCTTCATCGTAAATCCTTAAAGACAGAAACTGCTTAAGCCGTCTGGACGCAGATATCGAGTTAATGCTAAAATGATTCTTGGGTACAGTTTTATGTTGTGCGATCAGTTGACAGTTTCTTGACAGGCATGGTGGTCGGTCGGGTCTTGTGCCCGTTCTTGTCAGTGTACTGATGGACGCGAGATCCGAAGCTCTTTTGCAGAAACTTCAAGGCTTCTAGGGTGTTCTACCATGATGAATTTAAAGCTTTTACTGACGTTCCGGTAAAGCCTAATCTTCATCTTTGTAGCCTGCCTGATCGTCCTAAAGATAAATCATTAATCTCTTTCGAAGCATCTGTGATTATTTACCAGATGATGCACCGTAAGACCTCAGAAGACAAAATTTATGTGAAGAATCTTCAGAACTGCTGACCGGCCGAGTAGTCAATAGCAGCACAAGAAAAATCCAATGCTGAAAGCTTAGTCTGTTATGTCCTTAGTTACGTATGCCATCGCTGTATTGCACTCATTTGTAAATAAAACGGTGTTCCTCTGTTAGTAACCCTATTTCCAAACTTAGCTATACGCGACCTACTGTGTGCACCACAGACTGCTCACGTCTTATACAGTCGTGTCGTAATGAAACAATTTTCATTTTTATACATGCAAACCAATTACACCTCTAAAATCTAAAGTTTAGTTTTAGCACCGCCCAGTTTAACACTAAACACTTTACCCTATCCCCACGCAATGAATGTGTTCATGTGCCATCCGCAACAACATTCTGAATCAAACAGCTGTTTTTTCTGTATAAAATTCACCGATTCTTCTTTCTAATGGAAAAACACAAACTGAATATTTCTATATGACCAAAATTCAGTTTAGTTTTCGAACGGTTAACTTTCAGTCTGACAAACGTAAGACGCATTTTTTAAGTACATTCTCTTGGCCCAGCGCTGTTCATATCCATTCGCGCGGCTGCAGTATCTGTTAATTCTTTTGTGCTAGCTGCGATCTGCTGTCACCTTAAAACAGCGCAGACAGCTTTGTGAGCGTTCATACTTCTCATTTTTACTGTGTGAAACTCTATAGTATAGGCAAATTCAAATAATATAGCTCCCATGTAGGCATAGCTTCCAGAAACTCAAATAGCATTGATCCAGCATTTCGCAGCATTGACAGTGAATATGTAGAGAGAGGGGTGGAGATGCTGTGATGACAGACGGAACCACGCCGTACTATTGCAGACTATTGTTAACAAACTTCGCCGTGTCCACTGAGTTATTAGTTTCGGGCCCGATTGCTTCAAAGGCTTGCAGTGCGTGCAGAATGGGCGTGTCCACAAACACACTACCGGAAACGTGGTGCCAGAGGGAGAGAGGTCTGCTGCGGCAGAGAAATGAAGACCTTTGGCTGTCGATGGTGATCTCCAGGGTTGGAATTATGCAACTGATAGTGCCCATTTGTGGCACTGAAAGGGAGCTGTTACGTTTAGAAACGTAAATACAATAAAATGCACCCTCGTTTATGAACATTTCCTGCGCTGTGAAAGAGAAATCTCTGTAAGGAACGCCAACATCATTTCCTATGAACAATTTCAATACTGTTTTGCAGAAGTGGAAACGGCGCTTTGAAATAAAATAAATCATTTGTACTCTTTATCCTTTATTTCCTCTGTTGCTTTCCTTTCGCTTATCCTTTTCATAACCTTATTGTCTTCCATCCTTTCTCCGTTGAGACAGCGAATTAAATTAATGTATTGTGTCTTTGTCCTTCTGATTGTGCATTTTCTAAATTAGAGCTGACACGTGTGTAAATACTGGAAAAAATTTGTTTCAGTGGAAATTTCGTGAGAACGTCTTAAGGTTAAGTGGAAAAGTCGGGAGAACGTCTTAGGGTAAAATAGGTATCTCAGTTTATATGCAGTTATTTCTTTTGCTGTGTGTTTATGTTTTGCAGCAAATTCTCTCTAATCATTCCTTATTTCCCCCTTTTCGATTCATGCTTACCCTTCTCCCATCCCTTTAATATGAAAATTCCCATTCTTTAGTTCCATCTGTCTCTAACTTCGCACACTTTCAAGCATCCCCCTGCCCTCTGTTCCCACCACAGTATGTTTGCAGTCTTCCTATCTCTGGACCCTGTCCCTCGAACGGCCTTCAACACCAGTCAGGCACTGTACGTATAATGCAACATTGAAGGACGTTCGCCTGACCATTTTTGCTGTGGAAGGCAATAAGTATTATGCATTCATAGTGTGTGTCTTTATCCTTAGTCATCCAGCATTCAAAGCGCATGCGCCGTTTATATTTTATTCTATGGCCTTACTGGCTCTGCCATATTTTTCCACATTATCTCATAAACGAGAGGATTTTCAGAGAAAAGTAATTGGACATAAACCGCGTGTTTTTATTTTCTATACAAACTTACTTGAAGCGTTTTTTGACTCTACAAATAATTCAGCGAGATATTATCACAAATGTACATATATCGGTCTTCATTTAAAGTACCTGTTATTCTTTTAAGGTTTTGATGAGAATTTCAGTTTTTCTCGACAGAAGTTCGAAAAATACTCTATAATGTCATCTGTCATGAAAATCCGTCTAGTGGGAGCCGAGTTGTTCCATGCAGACGGACGAACAGACCTGTCGAAGCCAATAGTCGCCTCTCACGATTTTGCGAATGTAACTAACAACATTGCGACATTTATAGAAACTGGAATACATTTCGAAATGTCCTGTCATTTTTGAAGCGTTCAACAACCGATTATTTTAGGCGTCATTAGAACAGTTTAGAATTGGTGCTGAGTGTGTGCTTGGCTTAAGAGTAGAAAGTCACTTGTAGGGGCCATCTGCGTGAAACGAGGTTACAACGTTATTTGGTGTATGTTTATATTACTCCTTATACCGAAGGCAGTAAGAAAAAGTATTATGATCTAAATTTCAGCAGATATTCCCTGAGTTTAAGTCACTCAGTATGTCACAAGCTGTGTAAGCTTGTGACATACAGCGACAGACATCTTCGTGTTAACAAAGTGATTCCGGTCCGAGGAGATTTGAGCAGCGAAGTTTCCGAATGCTGGTTATTCAAACGCTGCTTTGTGTGAGTGTTCCAGAATTGCTCTGTCCAGACATATGAAGCGCCCTGTCCACAACTTTATGGACCATGGACGTGTTGCAAATTGCCGGCATGACGGACCCCGCCTCTTATCTGTACGGCCGACTGATAGAGGGGATACGCCCAAATCGATACACCTGCAAACAGAAATGACCTTTTCGCCTGAGGAGACTCGAAGTCCTCGCGTTGTGTCGTGTCTAGAGCGGCGCCCTATTTCATTTAGTCGTCGTAACTTCAGTTTGCGATGTCGCAAAATCTCGAGCCAGGAACTTCAAATTTCTCTCCCTTCGCGGTCAACACACTCGTCACTGGCTGGCCGGCTCTTTATTAAAAGTGTTTAATTCTGTTACAGTTTAGTTTCCTACACATTATAATCTGACAGTAATGGCCACGTGTGTCAGTTTCATGTCGGTTATGTTTAGCACTAAGTTTGTGTCAATTTTTTACATTCTCTGCTTGTACAGAAATAACCTCCTGATGATGAAAAATTATTTGCTCGAAACATGTAGACGATAGTTTAATGGGAATAAATTAATGAGAAAAAATGTGCGTGTGGTTGGTTATTTTCACGTGTATGTATCACGATGCACGGTTCAGAGAATGTAAATTTTGCCAGTGCCCAACAGGCAAAACAAACATATCAATAAAAAAACACCAAAGAAAAACTGTACAAGAGTAATGCAGCAATATGGTATAATAAAACATGCAGGAAAAACATCTAACGCTTAAATACATATCAATCAAAATAAATGGCAGTAACCAACAATGTTGCAAAACGATAACAGCTGTCACTCAACATTGTTTAAACCAAGAACTAAAATTTCTATATATCAGTTCCAATCACAAAGTGTTAGCGTCTAGACACCCACAGGTGCTCGGTAAACTACTGTATGCTGTTTGTACAGAAATAACCTCCTGATGATGAACAATTATTTGCTCGAAACATCTAGAGGATAGTTTATTTGGAATAAATTAATGAAGAAAAATGTGCATCTTGTTGTTCTCGCTCACGTTTATGTACGAATCTTCGCGTCATACTGCAATATGTTTGTGGCGAATGATAATCCGGTGCTCAGGTCCAGCGGAAGGGTATTTGTGAGGCACCGTGTAACCTTCCGCTAAACCTGAGCTCCGGATCAGGAAGAAGTGGGCTGATGAACGGATGAATAATTGGTCTGTTGAATAAATGTATAGAAGGTGACATGATTAGAGTGATGGATATTTTGACTGAATTCTAAGTGTAGGGAACCAGAGCGGCAGATCAAATGTGCACTGGTGACAGGACATTACTAACATATGCTCATGTAATGTGAACGAGTTATGAACCAGAGAAATTAAACTTGTAGGACATAATAATTATTTCCTGGAATAGAAAAATTACGATGTTCAGGAAGAGACATGATGTGAAAAATATCGTGTCTTTAGTAACTGTGTCAAATGGCGATTGTGACGTGATCGGCGACATGGCATTACTTTCGTGTTTACTGTGTCTTACGAAGACAAAGAAACTCGTGTTTGCACAATCCGCTGCTCAGTAGGCAGGAAGGAATCGAAGTAATGTCATCTTTCCATCTTATAGACATTCGTCTTGCACTAATAAATTACAAGCCGCAAGTTGACTGTCCAACCTCGCGGAGGCTGTACAGTCAACGGGCCCACGGATCTTCATAGTTTGGTTTGCCTCTTACATTGCATGATTCTGTGATTATATCAGTGCTGCTCACATTGGCGCCCTCCCATTTACGTAAACATGCAAAATGTAAAATTTGAAAATTGACTAAGAAACTGCATAAAGAATTGGTTACATTTTTTTTACTTGATATTAGGAAGTTGCCGATTTCTAATCCAATCTGTGGGGTCAACTACTGCAGTTGAGAGATTCTGTGGTTTTATTCAGTACTTCTAAGCAAATTTCGTGACAGTATGAAGAGCGCCTTATTCTGACATGTGACGTCAGAAGTTTGCTAAAAACTTTCCGACGTTTCATGAGAAAGTACCTACTCAAAATTCTTGGTCAAGTCGCTGTGGTTTAAGCCCAAAATATGACTGCAATCCGAGTACTTTTTGTATCTTATTTAAAGATCTGTCGTTATTGGAGTCTTCAAATATTGCAGTGATGTTTGAAAGACGAACTAAAAAACAGTGAGAAGTAACCGATCGTAATGACATACAGCTGCCATCTCGGAAATTTCCTGGACTGTCGAGTAAGAGTCCATTAAAGGATCTTCGACCTGCTTTTTTTCCTATTGCTGATACTTCATTTATTTAACGACGTTTGTTGGGTGTATATACTGCGTACTGAAGAGGAATCATGTCGTCACTATGTATTATGGCTAGTCGAAAACAACCGGAGAATGTGGAAATTTTCAAATTTGTGGGTATCTTGACAACGAATGACGCAAGATATACACGCGAAATTGTATCCAGGATTGCCATGGCGAAAGCAACATCAAACGAGAAGAAGATTTTTCACCAGGAAATTGGACTTAAGTTTGTGAAGAAACTAATGAAGTGCTACATTTGGAGCATAGCTTTGTGCGGTGCTGAAAATTGGACACTTGGGAAAGTGAGAAATGAATAAGTGTTACATACAGACATAAAGGGAGGAATGTCGTACAGACAGTACATGTAAGGGAGGCTAACGGGATTGGTTACGTCTTGCGAAGGAACTGCGTGCTAAAAGATGTGAGGGAAGAAAGATAAAGGGACGGATAAAAGTGACGGGAAGGCGAAGAAGAAGGCATACGGAGCTGCTGGATTATCTTAAGGAAACCAGAGGGTACTGGAAATTGAAAGAGGAATCAGTTGATCGCACTGTGTGGGGAAGTGGCTTTGGGAGAGGCTGTAGACCTGTCGTAAGACAGACTGCGGAATGAATGCATGAATCAGATCCTGTCACGTGACAATCTACTATGCTTGTAAAGCGTAACTTGGAAAACGTGCGGTGTGAGAGGTTGTGGCCATGTAAGGTAATGTTACAGGATAGCTTTAGTGGCGGAGGGAAGGCAAGAAAATGTCAAGTTAGGCTGTGTGGTCTCCGCGACCCCCGGAATATGAAGTAGTTGTGCTAGTCGCTGCAGCAGGACGATCGGCAACACTCATTGGCATGGAAACCAAACACCAGGCGTGTTTTCTCCCTGGAGCCTCATGTCTCCCTAACATGAAGTTAGAGTAGTTTTGTAACGAAGTGGGTTGTCGAGATAGGTTATTAGAATTTTGAAACTCCCTGAGAGAGGCTGTGTGTGAACTGGAGTGTGTGGCGTAATGAAGCCGTTCACACTGCACTGTGTGATTCGGGTGGTGTGCTGGCAAGGAGCAGCAAGGGGATTCATCTCTGATTGCTTCTCAGGTTTCAAGTTCGTGTGCGCGGAACTGGAGAAAGCAGAGAGAAAGATAAGAAGAAAACTGGTGTGAGAGAATCAGAAATCTTGGGTTCCTTCGGCTAACGAGGTCACGCGTCTGCAACAGCTTTTTGATATATATATATAGATAGAGAGAGAGAGAGAATGGTCCATTTAGAAAAGTGAAAGGGTAAATTTTAAGGCGTATAAGGGGAGAGGAGGTATAGCTCCTCTTATTCTCAACTTCGGCACTAGATGGAGGTGAATGATTAATTTCACGCCTCGGCCGCCTTACTCCAGAAATGAATCCCGGTACCCAATGGACAAGAGGCTGTGTCGACCACAGAGCCGGTCGAGACGTTTTCGAGAAGAGGAAAATGTTTTGCCCCTAACGGGATTCGAACCCCGGATCGTTTAGCCCGCGTAGGAACAACTTGAAGTTTCAACACAGAAATTGCGTACTCTATTTTAGTTGGACAGATTTAAGTGGCTGTGAGTTAAGGAATTTTTCGGATTTAATTACCCGTGTTGTTAATATAGGATTTGCAGAAGACCCTTATTGCAAAGTAGACGTGGTGTTAGGATTTAGCTTTGCGACGCGATCTGTGTGTTGTGCTGCAGTGGTAGGATGGTTGTAAGGAAGCGGTCGTGGCCGGTCACAGCGTTATTCTAGGTGGACTGAATGAAACATCACAAGAACCATACGACATCCTCTGGTCCGTACGAAATTCAAATCATGGCTCCTCCCGAACGTGTCTGCAGCCTAACGGGTTTGTGTTGCGTGGCTTCGGCCCTTCCATTGAGGTAGGCGAGAATTGTATCTGGGTTTGTTCGGAGGGAAAATCGAGTTCGAGCCGTTTGACTTCTTCTCTGTTGATGGCATTACTTCAAAACAATGACGTAGTCACATTTTATTGTCTAACGCTGCTTATGCCGCTTGTTGGCGTCAGCACTGCGATGACGCGGCTCGCAACGGTGACTGCAGTAATAAAAATGTCGCACTGCCTTGGAATTAGGTTTTATTGTTAAACTTTGATTTGCTGATAATTTGTCACAGAACGAAATTAGAATACACCAAGGCCTTGTTTTACGCCATTGCTTTAAGGCCTCTTGCCAATGTACAACAATTCTTACTTTACGTCCTGCACTTTTCTGTTTGACGCGCTTTGGTTCATCTATGTCCATATTGAAGACTTTTTCTTTCGGGCATATTTTAGATTTACGCCCACTTTTTCAGGAAAAAAGTAGGACTTAAAACGAGGAGTTGATGTAAGGTGTTCATCCGTCCATATCTTACCTCGGGATTTTACATTCGCTCGTACAAACCCTGTATCTAGAACTGTACGAGTGTGTTCAATCGTCCGGCCCCAAAACCAAGTTGAGTCTTGACCCACTGTAAATCTAAATTCAATTTACATGTTTTTTCTCATCGGAAGCCCTACGCAGCCCTTTGTGTTTACATCTTGCTGGCCAAGACTCGAACTTCCTCACACACACACACCACACAAACACGCGCGCACGCACGCACACTCTCACAATCACACACACACCACACACACACTCAACTCACACACACACACACACCACACACACACTCAACCCACACACACACACACACCAC
>Ga0123352_10003686_pt1 | contig 22288 bp, 16 predicted proteins | sample TergutLab28metaG_FD_89700 | JGI IMG/M metagenome (GOLD analysis project Ga0123352, IMG submission 89700) | Labiotermes labralis P1 segment gut microbial communities from Petit-Saut dam, French Guiana - Lab288 P1 | ecosystem: Host-associated > Arthropoda: Insects > Digestive system > Gut ...
AACCAACCAACCAACCATCCTACCTACCAACCAACCAACCAACCAACCAACCAACCAACCAACCAACCAACCAACCAAACATCCAACCAACCAAACAACCAACCAACCAACCTACCAACCAACCTACCAACCAACCAACCAACCAACCAACCAACCATCCCACCTACCAACCAACCAACCAAGCAGCCAATTACTGAGTTACTAAGCCAGAGCTCTTGAGACGCTATTCACTGCTCAGCTAATCAACATGTTTCCTCATTTCATGGAACCCGGATATTCGTTACGGTGTTCACAGTAGCTTACCCCTTGTTTCTATCCTCAGCCACGTGCATCCAGTCTGCACCACACCGCCCCACATATTAAAGACTCATTTAGTATTATTCGTTCATTTACATATAGCTTTAATTTCACCTTTTCATATTTCCTGACCAAAACCGCACATATCTGTCACTTTTACAGTGCCTGACAAATGGCAGGCCCATTTCGTCTTCCTCTACTGGGTCATACAATTAACATCATAGTGTGGAATGAAAGTCACGAAGCTCCTCATTATAAAACTTATGCCGACCAATTGAATAGTGCGGAGGTGTATTTTCATTTTCAGTTTTGGGGTGATGTCTCTTACTTCCCACGACTTCTATTTCCTACTGAATATTGTATTAGGCAGGCCTTCAGCATATTTTCCCAGAGGCCCGATCTAGTCTCTTACTCTGGCTGTTTCTTGCTTGCTGGTGTTTTATGTATTTATCTATACGGCGCTATGCTTTATTTATTTGTTAGCTCTCGAGAGGGGGTCCCTCAAGCCACAACTCCATGGGGGCGCCGCGGCTTATAGGAGTGGGGGGGGGATATTGCGATCTGGGTGGGGGAAAATTATTACAGCTCCTAGCTGCGGATATAAAACATTTCTTTAAGGGTGGTTTTTGAGGTGGTGGCCGGTTGTAATACAGAGAGTAAGCCTGAGGAGGGTGATTTTATGCTGAGTGAGATGAAAGATGGAAATGCTGTCATGTTAATAAAATACGATTGTGGAAAAGCGGGCGCCTATTACAAGACATGTCAAGACGGCTGGATACTGTTCAAAAGTTATTGAATAACTGGTGCCCCGTGGAACAACCATTGAATGTGGATGTAAAGTGTCCTTCTTGTGGAGGTGTTAGGCACTCAAATGATCAAGAAATACCCCGTCGTTTATGAAAATTCAAATCATCAATCCATATTTATTCAAGATCTATTTTAATATTGTTTTCCTCTTTTCTACGCCTAATTCCCCCCAGATAGTCTCTGCCCTTGACTATTTCCCATTAAAACTTACACATATTTTTTAGTTTTATCATCCATGCTACTTGCCCCGCCCATCCAGTTCTTTCTGATTCTATCTACGTGGTATGTGGCTGCGTCTCCAAATTATGAATGTCGGTGTTACTGGTTGTAGAGTGCATCACTTGTATAGTAGTGCGAAGAGAACACCAGGTATGGCAAATTGGATCTGTTTCCGTCCTAAAGTGAAACAGTAGAGAGGAACCTACTGAGTTGGTTCCAGCATAAGACTGTGCGGCGTCACTAAGCAACCTGTGTCCGTTAACTGCCTCAGTTCTAACACCTTATTTTAAGCGTTCACGGCAATTCATTGTTAACGTTAATCCCGCTATTCTGGTTATTACGATGTACGGCCTTGCGCTATGCTGGTGACGTTTCGAAGGAACATGTCCAAATTTTTGTTTCCCAATACTTTCCCTTCATTCTAATTTTTACCCTGAACATGGAGGCAGGAGGTTGCTCCGAAACGTCAGCAATACAGTTGACACGGACGTAGAGTAAACCAGTGTTCATCTAGGATAAGATTTTATTGGTAAGTGACAGCACGAAATGTGAAATTAAATGTTGGGAAATTGATCAAAAACAAAAAGATGTTGAAATTAATACCATCACAGTGAATGTAATCAAGAACCTAACGGAACAAATACTGCTGCGGAAGAAAGTAGCTTGGTAACCTGTATGTTACCCGCGTACCTCTAACGCTGGAATACTAGACGGTGGACAAATTCCAGAAGCCAGCTATTATTACCAAGTTTCACATCCATAGCTTTTAAACGACCCCTCGTAGGCCTAATCCTATATACTATTAGATGAGAGAAGGGACGATAAAGTATTGTGTGTTGCTGGCTATTGCATATGTAACTTCGGTTCTCGAGATATTTTCTGGCCAGTGAAGTAGAAATGACAAAGTGAACACGGCGAAGTAAGAAATGCAAACGTAATTTTGGTGTGGAGAATTCTTATGTAGTGGTCAATATGAAGACCGAAGAGAAGATTCGATGTCAGCCTTAAAACACATCTTAACAAAGAAGCTTTTAACCTTCAGACGCCTAATGTCAACTATAGTGGTCGTACCACACCGCTAACCTCTAAAGTTGCATTTTATATATTTATTGAACAAATATAGGCACTGATTATTCTAAATATGGTACAGACTCTCAGTTTTTTTCTCTTCAAAATGCAGTTTGTTTCATAATTCTAACATTTTTGGTTCCTGTATTATTCACATCTTATATAAAGGATGTGCTAAAATTTAAAAAAATAATTCCGGCGCCAAAAGGTTAAGGATGTATTCGGGCTTTGGATCTTGTACAGTGGAGCACTGTGCATTAGCAGGGCAGAGTCATCGGGTTTCATAACCCGACCGTTAGCGATTAGCGGGCTGCTGTTGACACGTTTGGTTTATTTCTAAAACAATTTCTTCGTTGGGCGAGACTCATTCGCTGTTACCATTATAGGGTTACTTTGAATATAGACCTATACAGTGTTCCAGTACAGAGTCGGTCGAGTGAACCCACTTCCGCTTCGAATTCGGGGATTCCGGGTTTCAGATCTCTCCCGCAGTCCGGCTATCCTGTCCGAAGTTTTTCGTAACTCGGACTTCACTACGGTCACTCTCACTCTTTCTCCAACTCCTCTTTTCTAATCATCCTGGCTGTTCTAGCTACTGATAATTCTTAAAATTAATCGCAAATGAAATGATTTGAGGACCGAGAAGACTGAGCTGATATAGTGACTGTCCAAGGGTTGGGGTTCTGTAACCGGCACAAACACAGGCTCTTCTTCCCCTACCGCTTTCATAAAAGTGCTGAGCCTACCCAACCTCGTAATCAGGTAGAGCGGAAATTGTTTAGCCGACAAAAGATTACTGAGGTTAAGGATTTGAGGAACCTAACCTTCACGACTTTATGCTTTTCTCTCTAGGCACAGTAAACTTGTTTATTGTGAACACAACCAAATGAATTTTCCAGTAATTCTCGGATATTCTATTACGTAATAAAAGGTAAAGTGATCCCGTTACATGCCCGGTGTGGCCCAGAAGGTTGGTAGAGGTATAGCTCTACTCTTCCATGACCGCGGCACTAGAAGGGGGTGAGTGGTCAGCAGCACACCCCGATCGCACTTTACCCCCGGGAAAGATCCGGTACCTATTGTACAGGAGGCTGGGTGGGCCCCAGGGTCGATCTGGACGGCCGGAAAATCTCGTCCCCACCGGGATTCGATCCCGGACCGTCCAGCCCGTAGTCAGTCGCTACACCGACTGAGCTACCGGGCCCACTATTACGCAGTCAAATCAGAAAATATATAATTAAGTAAACAAAGCGAGAAACAGGCAGATATTGCAAATGCTTTTTGATGAAGGAAAAATTGACACAATTTCATGTACTTGTTTCATCTTGGAATCAGAGAAGTGCGCCAAGCGTGTTACGTGATTGTACGTTTTATTTGCTACCACACTGTCAGCAAATAACGATACTACCCATGTGAACGTGTCCTAATTAACCTTTCATACAATCGTCTTGCTCAGTCCGCAAACATAAACTAAGAACATAAAGTTTTCCATTAACTGCTGCAGTATAATTGACTCAGCCTTTTAGTTTATGACCATTGGTAAATCCGACATAGTATCTGATGCCTATACTGTAAATTATAACTGTATCAATTGAAGTCTGTTTTTAAATATGCGTTCTATGTGATATGAAGCCAGCGCTTTTCAAAGACAGCTGTCAAGCGGTTTTGGGGATCGCCAAAAACAGAGACCCTTTACAATGACATATTGCTTGCAAACATATAATTTAGTCAAAATACTCTAAAGGCTTTATTAAAATTTATTTGCGATTGTTATTTGACAAAATTAAGCTACAGTTTAGTCAATTTTAAAGGCTGAGAACATTCCATTTTTCTGTTCTTATCAACAATGTTTTGTTTAGGAGTGCGCCTACCATTCAGCACAAACGAGCAGATAATATTGCGGATTCTTTATGTTGCCTGCGATGTGCTGGAATATGGATAAATAATTGGCAGTCATTAATTACAAGGCCAGAAGGTGGCAGCAAAAGAGCAGTTAGAGTTAGGATTTATGTATTCTTCTGTTGGCGCTATATTTGCTGAAATTTTCATGGAAACGTGATTTTTATACGTCTTTCAGGGGTACTTTGTATAAGAGTGAATCGTCGTAAGGAATGTCTTTGGAATGTGAAATTTATCTTTGAATTTTCAACCAACATTTCGCTAGTAATTTACAATTAGCGGATGTAATGGATCTTCTTGTTTTACATTGCAGGATATCTAAGGACTTTTACGCAAACATCATGGTTATTTGTGTTTCCTTCTAGTCGCAGCGGGTAAGGCTGGGAAGGAAATGCAGCCAAAGAAGTACATGAATTCACAGTGAAAAGAGGGAGACGTGGAAGTGTATTTGAAATTCTAAACTGCCAACAGGGACTATAGGTTTCTTGTTAGGTCAAAGGAATAAAAAAGTGGTGAAAAGAAGGATTTGAATGTTGGAAACGATGCTGTGATGACCAAAGAAGGGAAATCTTTTCCCACCATCCCCTTCTCCAAAGCCAAGATGTCTGTGGTGCTTGAATTTGCTCCGATATTGTGAAGAAAATGTCTCCCTTGCGAGTTTGGAGAGGGGATGCATCTGCAGTAGCAAAGTAAGGGATGAAGTTTTTTGAGCGGTGCCAGAGGGATGAGTGAGTGAGGGTGGGTGTATGGAATGAAGGAACGATCAAAGGAAAGGGGAGAAAGAGGGAAGAAAGTAAGTTTGAATTGTTGCGTATAGCATACCAAATAACTCAACAGCAGGGACAGTAACTAATCCAAAAGAAGTGGTGCATTATGGAAAGGTGATGAGCTGAGGGTGTGGGCCGCCTGCACTGTACATCAAGAGTGGAATGTATGAACCTTATTCAGAAATTCATTTATATTCTATAGTTTATGGTTTTGAATCCATTGGCTAGGACAGCATAGTATTCGGGACTTCTGGAATTCCAGTGTTCTAATTGAGTGCCATCATAAGCCTAAAACCAAAACTGCAGTTTGCCGAATTAGCTTAATTACTGATGACCGGTTACAGACTGGTCCTTAGCTCTTTGTACGGCTGAAATATAATGTTTTCTCCCACAGCACGTTTGGGTGTGGCTAATGCATTATAGATTATATTTGGGAAATAAAGGTAAATTCCGCAAGGTGCAAATCATGCTTTGCCATTTCCAGATGTTCGAGCCTTATTACATACAGTACTTGAAAATTTAGCGTAACTGAAGACGTGTTATTTATCGAGCTGGGCTACTGTGCAGCCATTTGTTCACTGCTCTTTGCCAGAGTGTCTTTAATGGTTTGTGGAAGGTTCGGTCTAGAAGCAGCAAATGATGCATTTTGTGATACAGGAATAGGACGTAACTTCTGCATCGAAGTCGGGAACGTTAGTGTCTGAACATTGTGACTTGTGGGTATTAAGATAAACATAGATATTCTTGATTCCTTCCTACATATGAAATAATTGTTCAGCCCATCTGTGAACACGACAGTGATGACGTATGCAGCAGTTTTATTCATTGTTCTGTAGGAAACCAGTGACATTCCATCTCCGAATTCATTCTTATTCATCTTTCTTTAAAAGCTCAGTACATCATGGAATTTCCCACTGCTATACAACAGACAATAAGAATGATAATTTCACCTCTCTTCCCTGCCATAACTTGAGCATCTCGACTACTTTAAGTACGCAGCAACGAGTTCTCTCATTTCGTTGTTCATTTATAGAACGCATTTATCTGTAGGGTATGTTGGACGTTTCTTGAAGGCTTTAGGAAGCCGTTTACCTGGCAAATATATAACACGAGGGTGTAGTAGTTGTTTACTGCTTGTCGACACTTTCCTACTGCAGGTGTGACAGACAAAATTTGTGCCTTTCGCACTGTAAGTTCCGTGTGACCATTAAAAAACAACTGTAACTAGCGGTAACCAGAAAGTTTGTGTTTATCGAACTCGTCAGGAATACAGTTTTTCTCAGAAAAAGAGGGAGCAGTTGCAGATAGATATTCTTGCTTGTGAAAAACCAGGTTCTTCAGACACTATAACTATTTTACTGCATCCTTTTTGTTCTTGTCCAGGGCACCAAGATGTCTTAGGCTCAACACAAGTTTGATGTGAGTATACATGGACAGATATTCACCTCCGCAAATAAATTTATTAAATACAAGCTCAGAGTGAATCTTCTGGACCAACGGGTAATTTTATGAAATACCCAGGTTTATTGCATCCTTTTCAGGTTTCTGTGTGGGATTTTACAGGCTTTGAACGTATTTCACAATGTAATTTTCCCTGTTTTAACTTAATGGGGCGCAAGAAAAAAGTTTCCTTCCCAGCTGGAAGAGCGATCTCTTCTCCGTACGTACTCCAGTGGCATGATCTGTTTGGTGATGAAGTCTAGATCTGCATTCCAATCACATTTCTTATACAACAGAATAGCCCTTAAGTGTAATAAATTATTTTACATCAACAAGTCATCTCACTCCATACTCTGGGGGAAGGAAACACAACTATTTATGCAAGAAGCGATATTACAACTGAGTTCCACGCAAGCGGCTTGCTTTCCAGAATCGTTGCTTCCCGGTATCAGTAATCATATTTGTGCTGTACAATTAAACGACTGATTGTTACAGACCTTAAATTTAGGTTACGTAATGTTACAGAACATGTGCTCACCGAGACCGATAGACACACATTTCGGTAAAACACGACGGACATGTACGAGTTATGTAAAATGCCTGTCTTCATACTACTACACTTCTGCCTCGTGTGCCAACCGCGTTGTCGGCAATATTTGCTCATAAAACTGTACCCAGAGAAGCAAATACCGCACTCTTCCGAGTTATGATGTTGTCTCAGGACTTGAGGACAGTACTACGTGATATATTGGTGGTCGTGTGGGTGAAGTCACCTATCATCTGTCTACCTGAACGTTTCCCTCTGTTGAACGTCTAGGAGCCGTTCACAGGCTCGATACATCTGTTCACCTGCACATTTCCCAACGTTGACCCGTAAAAGGGCAGTTTCTGCACCGCATTTCCATTGGCCCTATACAAGTACTAGCCTCATTCTTCTGCCCTCTTAGAACTCTGATTCATCATATTTTCTTCAACTTTTCCTTATGACTGGCACATTGATTTCTCCCACACCACTTCAGCATCCATGTGAACCGGACTTGGTCGCATGTAAGATGGAGGCAGTACGTCCCTCCGAAACGTCGGATCACGCATTAGCACACGGCATAAAAACAAAAAATGAGACCATCAGATAACCAATGATCACCGTGTAAACTTGAAAAATTTCTCGATGATCTAGTTCCAGAGTCAGAAGTGGCATTGACGTGGGTCAGATTCACAACATTTACTGATATAGTAGCGTTTTAAGTGTAGGAAATTTGCGCGTGCGCGGGTTGTGATCAGGTGCTTGTGAGCATAAACGCCAGCGTCGCGTGGGAGAACAAATAATGCAGTCAGTTGTTGATGTTAGAATTGTTCAGTAAGGATTAATTGTAGACATGCTTTTCTGTTATGAGGACTGCACGGATATCGTTCACGAAATAGCGATTTTTCCTCAACCAACAATACGAAACACAGGAGACAGAGAAACCCGACCGATCCTCAGAAGACCAACAGTTAAACACGTTACGCTTTTAGGAAAATTTATGTGCAAGCAATTACTTTTGTGGACACCACATTTTGACAGAATGTGCGTTTGTGACCCATCTGTCTAGTGATGTGGATGTCTCATTCTGACGAGGTGTGTGGGTACGACAAATTGACGTTTCTTGAACGATATGCATTTTGTGTAAGGGTTTTGCTGAGGCTAGGTCACGGCCGTTGTTGAAGAATATCGGCCACGGTATCTTCGACCAAGAGGAAGAGTGAAGTCCCTGCTCTATCTCACGAAGAATTTCGACACTGCTCAGTGCTCCGCTCATACGGTTCTGCAGAAGGTCACGTACAGAAGGGTTGTATCTGTACCATGTCCAGCGGTTTCAGCATCTAGAACCTGCGGACTTGGGTAGTCGGCTGGAATATTGCCATTGGATTAATGCTAAACCGATATGTTACGTAATATTTTGTTTACCGATGAGGCCCATTTTACCCGCAATGGAGTCGACAGTGTCAGACACACCAATCAGGGAATCATGATGATCTACGCGGAACAGTCAGAAGTAAATACCAGTAAGTGTATGGTGTGAACAAATTCCTGGACCAGACATGTTCCCTCAACGTCTGACGGGAGATACTTCTGCAACACGAAATGCCAATCTTCTGAGAGTAAGTTCCTCTACAGGCAGCGTTTCTCACTCAACCTATCGGTCGCGACGCTGAGTGGGTCGCGAAACAATTTCAAGGATCCACTTATTACTAACTCACAGAACTTCGATAAATGTATTAAAAGCAGTATTTTTTAATAAAAATAATCATTTTTAGTGACATTGCAGCAATTTCAGCTTGACACTCATGGTATAAAACATGACACAGGCCGTTGATTATGAGGATAGCCAGCCTCTTAACAACAAACTATCGCGTCTGTAAACAATATTATCCTCTTTATTGCCGAAATTATTCTACGGTGGACAAAATTTTCTCATTTTGAGGAATAACTCGCAAAATACTGAAAAACCCAAAGCTATAAGATGGCGCGGACTAGCTATAGATACAAGAGCCGTAAGAGTAGTCATACTGCTGAAATCAGGCGAGTGCAGAATATTCTAAATGCAATTATGATTATCTTAATTTTATTAAATGACTCAAAAGTCACATTCTGCATAATGACTTATGTTTATTATTTTACATTATCTTTATTTCTGAGTCATTTGGCCGCGAGAAAAAGCCATTGGCCTAATCTGGCTTGCGGCTTAGAGAGGGTGAGAACCACTGTTCTGCTAACACGTCACATCAACTACCAGCATGACGGAGCACCCCCTTGTGTCAGACGAATCGTCACGCAGTTTCCGGAAAACTACTTCGGCCAATTCTCAGTGCTGCGAGACGCATAAGTAACGCCGCAGTGTTTCGTAACCTTACAGATTACCTGGTCATACGGGTCAGGAAATATAGCCAAGCACGTGGGTACCACGTGGAACAACTTACTTATGTAGTGACCTACGTAACTGTAACTCCATATTTAACGACACACACACGCACGCACGCACGCACACGCGCGCGCACAATGTACTTCTTAATTTTAAACTTTATTCTGTTTACTGAAATAGTCTACTCTTCGCTCAATAACCGATGGAAATCGGACCCATATAAATAAATAATAAATAAATAAATAAATTCTAAATCAGAATTTCATCTGGAGTTAGATACTGCAGTATTTTAGATGTGACGCGGATTAAAATCCTACAAATCCTTGTTTACTGTACAGGTTTATTGTGTGTAAAGTATTCATTTATTTATGCTTTCCTGGTCCCTTGTTGACAATATATGTAACCTGAAAGTTCGGAAATAGAGCATTCTGCAGTGTCAAGCAGTGGAACGGAATATTGCAATATCTGCTTGTGTTGAAGTATCAAGTGTTTATGAAATACACGTTGCGTATATAATTCTTTGTCACGTTTTATTATATAGGGGATATTTACTACTTTGTTTTTATCACTGAAACCGGGTGAACTTAACTGCATTAGACCATGTTGTATTTACTGTAATAAAAAACGTAAAGCAATCCCATTACAGACCTGGACAGGCCCTGAGGGTTCCAGGAGGCTGAGGCTCCCAGACTTCAAGACAGCACATGAAGGTGGTAAGGTTGTCAGGTCTACACACCGGTAGCCTTTACCCCCCCCGCCCCAGGAAATATTCTTGGAACTCATTTCTGTTAGGGGCTGAGTCAACCTTAGGGCCATATTGCGATTTGCTGTAATACAGAGTGAATTTCACTAAGATTGGTTTGTATTTATCGTTGAAACAAGGCAAACTTAAATGCCTTTGACTGCACTGCAGTTACTGATACCACGGAGCATCGAGTACAGCATTTCAGTAACACCATCATTGCACATTTGGGTTTGTACACTTTTCTTGTTCATTAAATGGATATCATTACGGAAGCTTATGAATCACAAAAAGGCCTTTAAAATTCTATTGTTGGTTGAGGCACTGCACTACAAGCCGGCAGGTCGCGGGTTGGATTTTTTATGGTGTCATTGGAAATATTTATTGACTTAATGGCTCTGGGGTTAACTCATCCACTAACAAAAATGAATATCAGCGATATATCCTGTGGGTTAGAAGCGGCGTGATGCGTAAGACTGACAATCTTACCATCTTTATGTGCTGATTGTCTCGTTATCTGGAAGCCTCAAGATCCCGTAACCCTCAAGACCAGAAACAGACCTGTACAGGAATTGTTTTATCTTTCACCTGTCTTATGACTTGCTGTGTATGTGTGTTAAACGTTATTGCAGTAAGAAATGAATCTTGCACGCCAGTTGGAGGGAACAGATAACACTAGTCCACATGTTTCAGGTGACCAGATTTTCAAACTTTGGACCCCGGCACAGTTAAAATGATAATAGTCTTACTTCAGTCTTGCCTGGCAAATCTGAACATAAGGAGCCTTTTTTCTTGAACAAAAAAAAATATTTGCTCAGCTTTAAAGCACCTTAATCCACTCAAGTAAAGCACTGATGAAAGCCATTCACTTATTTTCCTCCTACGTCGTAGTAAGGAGTTTGTCTCATTTGCGAGCGTTATTGGTTAATGGTGTCAAGATAAATAATCGCTTTTTATTCGGAGAATTATAGTAATTCTGTGGACAAATTGTGAAGTTTCTAAAGTGAAGGCAAAGATTATATATTTCCTGGGCGTTTGCAGATATGAAATAACGCCCTTTTAATGTATTATCAGTTAGGAAGGTACCAACGTTTCAGAGGAAACTATTGCCTTAAAATTCGGGATAGAAATAAGAGGCAGTGTGTTCCACGGAAACTACATACTTATTTACCAAACTACACGGCACCATACTGGAAAGTGCCATAATGTTGAAGTTTTCAGCCTTTAGGAATTACAGTTTCATTCAGTTCATGAAATGAGTAAGAAAAAGCAATGCTCATCAAAATTCATCCCTTTTATACCAATTTCATCAGTTTTGCTGTTTTGTTGAATAGTAAGCTCTTTCGTGTAATTTCTACGACCCAAGTGGAAAGATGACCTTTAACTAAATGTAAATGAGGTGCGTGGTCAGTAGCTACAGCTTCTCCCACACGTCTGGAGTGACACAGTAGGGGGGTGGTGCGATCCAGGGTTTAGTGTCTGCTTTGCGCCTGTCTTGCCGTGCTAATCTTCCTAAAATATCGATCTGAGGCCCGGCGAGACAACTGAGCTGCTATTCAGCTGCGCCTCCGTTGTGTTGCTGCTGGCAGAATAGTATTGGATGACCGTTTTTCAAGTCATAACACTGTTGTACCCCGAATTTCTGCACCGTGATCACTGCAAACACAAACACAAATACTGGTGTACTGTATGCATCTCCACAGTGCACATCTTTTCTTGATAGTTCTTCTTGTCAGATGGTTCCTACTTCAAGGAATGCGCGTGTTCAGTAAGTTTTGCTGATGCTTGGCCTTCGAATTCCACATGAGCTTAAGATTCTCATGACATTACAATTGAGACTGCTGTGTTCCGGCCAGTGACGGCTTGTCTTTTTCTATTCTGCCTTGAAGATGGATGTAGTAGGTTCTACCTGCATGTTGATGCCTACCGACAAACTACACGACGCCACAACCCACATGACTGTGTTCTTTGTAGTATTTTCCAGGTTAAGCCACGTACTTTTCCTCTAAGATACATTTTAATATTATCCTCTTACCGACTTCTAGTTCTTCCGAGTGGTCTTTTCCCTTGAGATTTTTCTATGACACTCTGTATGCAGTGCTCATTTGCCCCTTGAGCACTATACTTTCTGCCTACTTTATGTCCCTTAATTGAATCGTATTAAATCTAGTACTAATATTACATAACGAGTAAAAATTTTTAAGTTCGTTGCAGCGTAATTATCACCATTCTCCTGTTTCTTACCGCTTCTTTGGTTCAAAGTTGCTTTTCAGCACTTGTGTCGTAAAAAGTTTAAAGTTTTTCCATCGCGACGAGGGACCGACTTGCACAGCTGTCCAGAAGAACTTGAATTTGAACGTTTTAATTTATGTGTTCATGTAGCTAGGAGGCAGCAAGAAAAAGGCTGTGGTCAGAGAGCAGACATTTCCACAATTTAACACTTTTTTGTATCATCACGAGTGGAAATATGGTTCTCCTGTTTTAGTTACAATATTACCTGCTGCATGTAATAGGCGTGTGCTCAAATGCATTAGTACGTACAGTATTAACTGATTTGAATTATGACTACATATTTCGGCTAAAGTTCAGAAGCAATTATTGTTATAATGCCTGTGGAAATTTGATTTTAGTTTTTTTTCATTTGTATTAAATCAACAGAGCGGAAAGCGTTAAAGCAAATATAAATATGCAATGAATTTGTATCCAGAATATTTTATTTTCAAGTCTTTGCACATTCATCTCTTTGTGTTGGTTATATATAATGACTTGTTGGTTTTACGTTTTGAGGGTGCAGCAGCAATAGTGATTGTTGGCATCTCTTGCTGTCACAGTCAGAAAGCGCTAGGATTATTTGTAATTTGTATACTAGATGTTTATTTAATGTTTTTTTTTGCACCGTGCATTATAATATAATTGTAAATATAAACTAACAAAATGCACCTTTTCTAAATTAATATTTTAATTTTCAATTTTTTGCTGTCTTCTACATGTTTCGAGCCCGAGGGTTCATCTACAGGAAGGCGGTTGTATATACAGGTATGGTACGATGTGTTTTACATGCAGCAATATAAGTAGTCTAGTAGGTAAAAAGGTGTGTTCTACCTACACGACTGCCTATAGTGATGCATGTAAAACGTACTATAACATAACTGTATATACGACCGTCTTCCTAAAGAAGAACCTTCGGGTTTGAAACATGTAGAAGACAGCAAAAAATTAAAAAAGCAATTATTAATACAGAAAAGTTGCATTTTGTTGGTTTATATTATATGATGGTTTGTTTAGCTTCACTCTCCCTAACCGCAGATTGTGCAGTGCAGTGCAGTGCAGTGCAGGACGATTGTGAATGATGAATTCGGAATGATGTGGCCTGCTGTGGTGTGGGCGTACTATTCAAGTACTTGCTTCGAGGAATCTTAACAAGCCACGGAAATATTTTTTCAGGATAGTCAATGACCTGACCGAAATTCAGGCCGGACAACTCTCCTCCGCCGCACACAAGCCAGAAACTTACCGTTTGAGCAAACTTCGCATTATGAAGTTATGTAAAGCTGGTATGTTAATGGAGATCTAGTGAATCCCTTACCCAAAACAATTATTTAAATTTTATTTCCTGGACGCCAATGTTGTTTTTTTTTTTTTACTAAAAACCACATTTCCTATTACTCGAACCGAGGTTTTAGCTACTTCAGTACATAAACTAGTCTTCACTCAGTGAAATATGAAGTAGCTACTTGTGTTTCCAAATGGTTACACATTGGTTTATTCTCCTAAGCATCCTTTAAAAACACAGTAATTAGTAAGTGTGATTATCCGCGTGGCTTATGTACATGTACATTTTGTCGCTTTCACGCCATTTCCATGCAGACATAGAGTTCTCCCGTTCTTTCACAGGTGGCAGCTCTGTAAGCGAACTGTGCCATTTTCATGATCAAGATGCAACTTAGTTCGTTGTTTTAATAGAGAAAGGCAGGAAAACATAAAGGTAAGAAAAGGATAAAGAAAAGGGGAATACAGGACGTGAAGAATGAAGACACAAATGAAATATTTTCGCTTTGAATTTCAATGGGGTTTTACCACTATTTCGCGTATATTTCTGTTACTTCTGTGTCAGACGTCATAGACACGTAAAACATTCAATTTGTTAACCGGATGCCCTCCACATCTGTGTTCTTCGTCAGTGGAGACGTCGACGTCCTATCAGAACGCAGAAGGAAAAGAAAACACAGGTGGCATGTGTTGGAATTCATCCCTAGCATTAGGTTTTGTAACACCCTGCAGACCCCGTATAATCTCTATATTGAGGTTACCAGGGGTTGGAATCGCCGAATATCCTTTGGAAAAATGACAACAAAAAAATCATACCGAGACAGGACATCAGTTCAGTTGCGCTGCCAATTCCCTATGCGATTTCAACCCCCTTCCTGGTTTCCCTCCTTCATACATCCCCTAAAGCACTGTTCTCTCCCTTCAGTATTCAACATCCCTCTATCTTGCTGCTTCTACATATATATTTTTCCTTTAGGTTTGTTCTCAGTGTAAAGGTCTTTGATGTGAGTTTAACACATTTATAAAAAAATGTTTATACTACATGGGCTTTATAAGGATAGCTGTAGGGCAGATTGAAATAACATGAGCTGTATTTTGAGAAGATTATTACTCCATAGAAACATAGCGTTTATGTAACGGAGTGTAGATTTGGTCACATGTTAACCGATATTCAGGGAATTGTAACTACAAAGACAGCAAGCGTGGGTGCTGACGATTCTACTACAAATGTTATTCATGCCTATTTATATTTGAATTGCGTGCACTCAGCGCAGTAAGTTATTCCCCACGACGTCACCATCACCAGAATATCGTCAGGCATGGTTTTATCAGAGTAATAAAATGCCGATATTTGAAGTTCTCACGGGGGTGACTGTAAACATTACTGTTATTTGGATTGAGACGTGTAATGATAGAGTAAAAGGCGACGTTTTGGTGGAACCTGCTGCCTCCACCTACAGGGTGGATAAATATTATACCAGACGACACGGCATCACAACCAAAAAAGGTAATCCTTATAATAAAACATTTGTTTAAAATTCGAAAGGAGTACTTCAGACTTCTCATCTCTAGCTGTGGTTCCGAATACACCCCTTCCATCCATTCGCTCTCACACATTATAGCAAGTATTTCCAGCCCGCTACTTGCCACGTTGTGTTATGCGGCCCGCGACCATGTTTGTAAATTACAGGATTTTTTTTTCTATGAAAATTACATAGTAATTTAAGCGGTCGTGAGCCGGGTAGCTCAGTCGGTATAGCGACTGACTACAGGTTGGACGGTCCGGGATCGAATCCCGGTGGGGACGAGATTTTCCGCCCGTCCAGACCTGACCTGGGGCCCCACCTAGCCTCCTGTAAAATGGGTACCGGGTCTTTCTTGGCGGTAAAGTTCAGCTGGGGCGTGCTGCTAACCACTCACCTCCTTCTAGTGCCGCGGTCATGGAAGAGTAGAGTTATACCTCTACCCACCCTGTGGGCCACACCGATCCTGTAACGGGATCACTTTAATAATAATAGTATTTATTTACTGCAATTGGGTTGTCACCCGGTGGCAGTGGTTATTTTACGTGTATACAGAATATGAAATTAGTTACTAATAAATTTAATTCGGGAAGGCTACATGAGAAGCATGTAGTGGCAACTTGGAATCTTGGGAACCATCTCAGAAACTGCTTTTAGGCACAGGGAAACCAAGAAAAACCTGTGTCGAGTTGGCCGGTCGCAGGACCTTCCATATACTGACTTCTAGCCAGCAGTCCGGCATCTAAAGTAAAAACAGCAATACAAACAGTACAACAAATACACATAAGATGACAACAATACACACAAGACAACTACAGCAATGCACACAAGACATCTTAAAATACAACATGTTGAAAAAGTAAACAACGCCAAGGTAAGAAAGTACTGTATATAGTTTCTAGTATTTTTTCCCACACATATTTTACTCGCGCTTTCACCCCAGCCCTTCACTTCTCACCACTTCACTTTCACCCCAGCCCTTCACTTCTCACCACTTCACTTTCAGCCCAGCCCTTCACTTCTCACCACTTCACTTTCACCCCAGCCCTACACTTCTCACTACTTCACTGCTCATATAAACTTTACCTCTTTAATTCAAGCGGTCAGGCATACCACTTATTGCGTCTTCTACATGTGCAACCCACAAGCCAGCCCAAAATGGCTGGATTTCCCTGCCTTATAACCTTTGAGGGCACACTGCAATCACAATGTCACCGAATCATGTGTTCGCTTTCGTAAAATTCAGTTCGCAACAGCTAGGCGCATTCTTCACGCAAATGTGCGCAGAATGCAAGTGGAATCTTCGTGATACGCATTGCGGCTAACCAACCACCTCGGTCCCTATAGCAGAATCCTTATAGGAAAACTTGTAGTTACTCAGCAGATGGAGAAATTTTCCGCCTTAATTTGATACCAAGCTGTATTACCGCGAGTATATTTGATCTCGTCATTTTACTCTTTCCAGAGCCAGTTTTATCCAGCTTCATTTCTTTAAGATCGGTTTATCAGTAGCGACTTATACTAAATATATCCACTCTCGATTTAGGCGAGTAAAACAAGTATTAGCTCACAAATTTTGACGTTTTGCTGACCGTGTATCTCAGTAATTAAGCAACTTGATACACAAAATTTTTGTTTTACAATAAGTTTATTTCATGCCCCTACATGATTCGAGCACATGTGCTCGAAACATGCAGGGGCATGAAATAAACTTATTGTGAAACGAAACGTTTGTGCATCAAGTTTGTTAATTACTGAGATAAGTATTAGCTGTTGATTAGCAAGCCTAGTAAACATGAAACCCCTCTTTGAATGAAGCTATCCCGTTGCATATTTATATGTTCACTTTATTAATATATGTTTCCGTCAACACAACTATATAATAAAAACATAAGTTAAAGCGACATGTTTCGATTTAAAAAGTCATCTTCAGGCTAAGCTAAGAACTTCATGGTCCTTGGCTTAGCCTGAAGATGACTTTTTAAGTCGAAACATGTCGCTTTAACTTATGTTTTTTTATTATATAGTTGTGTTGACGGAAATCTATATTAATAAAATGAAACCCCTCATTTGGCAGTTCTATCCAACATTCGGCTCGTATTTTCTTTCTCTTCGGTCGAAATATTTTACTTAGCACCTTTATCTTAATCATCTTCATTCTGTGTTATATGCTTAATGAGAAAGATCAAGATTCACACCAACACTTACAGGGAGTAAAATTATAGTTCTGCGTGTTTTGTGTGTTTTCAAGTAAGTAGAGTGGTTTAGTAGGTGCTTTAGTTTCGTAATTTCGTAATGTACGAATATTGGAGGCACATGACCTTGTGATAATGATAGAGACACGGATAGTAATACACGATACAGGAGGACCGGCTGTATTTCGAGGATCGATAATGCATTTATTAAATTGGATAGTGATCATATAAAAGAGAAGGTTTTATGTGTTTCATCTAAAAATTAAATTTTGATGTTTTTAACTGAGGTGTAGAATAGGACACCATGGATATAAATGACTGCGAAAGATTACTGTAAAAATGTGGATATACTAAGTAAGATTACTTACTTACTCCATGTTGCAGAGTCCTTCTTGAGCAGCTAACTGGTTTGGAGCTAGTCAAGAAATTCCCCGCATTTCACGGAACCCGAAGATTCATTACCGCACTCACAAGCGTCCGCCACCTGTCCCTATCCTGGGCCAGCCCGATCCAGTCCATATACCCACATCCCACCTCCTGGAGATCCGTCCTAATATTATTCACACATCTACGCCTAGGTCTCCCCAGTGGTCTCTTTCCCTCTGGTTTCCCCACCAAGATCCTATACACCCCCCTCTCTTCATTCATACGCGCCACATGCCCAACCCATCTCATTATACTAAGTAAAATTTCTATAGGTATTTATGTCCAATTGCTAAAGATTTGCTATTCTTCACTTATTAGTTTGTGGATCCTGTTACATCTGCATATCCTGTTCTTAGGCGTCGTAGTGATGTTGGTGTGTTGGTGCGGTTGGTACGGATTTGAGGGCAGTAGACTTCTTTTGTGCACTTGCAGCGCCTGATGTCATTATGCAGGATATGGAGATTACAGAAGCCTGACCTTCAAATAACTCCAGAGGTTAATAATAATAATAATAATAATGAATTTTTCGTGTAAGAAATTTGCTGCATTATTTTACTATCTCGAGTTTAGCGTCGTTTTAAACTTTTTATCGTCAAGTGACTTTGATTTATTCAAATTTAAATGCAAGTTTCTGAAATATGATTTTGAAAGATGAGATTTTAGAATATTTAAAGAGGTAATCAGTTTTCTAAAGTGGTTATAATTTCATGGTTGATTAAAAATTATGATTTTCATGGCTTGTTGAAGGTTCCAAGCAAATGCCGTTCCTTGACAGCACACCTACTGACAATGAAATTGTTTTGTGTGGCACTTCAAGTAATAATCCTAGGAGCACTATTCGTAATGATGAATGTTCATTTGTCGTGCCTGTGTTTTGTCATTTTGTTGGAAGTTTTACTACGGAAGGAACATTATATTGCATTTCTACCTGGTAACCATGGTGACATGCAGAAAATCTTATAAAGAGATGACTCTTACAGCAAAGCAGTCCGTATCAAAAGTTTACAGGTTCTGGAGTGATGAACTAAGTGTGTTATAGAGGTGTTACTTCAAATGTTTTATATTTTAAGTACGTAGAATAGAAGGATTGTGCGATGTTATCGAGGAAGTGCAGTGTGCTGTGCGTTAGCACCGATAATGACCTTGTTTAGTTAGTGCGGTTTTCTTTCTTAACTGCGCATTTCGAGTGGCTCGTGAAGGATGCGTGTGAAACAGTACGCAGTGCACGTTAACTGAGCGCCAGAAACATTAAATGGTGCGTAATGCACGTAAACGGAGAGCCAGAACTATTAAAGAGAACGTAATGCATGTAACTCAGCGCTAGAACAGTAAAAATTTACGTAGTGCATGTTAACTGGGAGCCAGAAGCATGAAATTCCGTCACAAGGAGCACTGAATATGCCACACAAGGAAGCATTTCAGATATTTGAAGAACATAAAACATAAGAATAAGCAGGTATTTGGTGTGATGCATATATATATATATATATTGGACATTTTCCTGTGTCGGGGTTTCACTTCAAATACGTAACGTTTCTGAAGGTGGCTGTACGTCCCTTCTCAGGTAAGAACAAAAATCATGAACCCTGCATGTTTTTAGGTTTTTGTAGTGGTGTAGCTGACATTATTGTTCTTTAATGATGTGACTCCACGACACTGGATAATCTGTTGCCGATGTTTCGAGACAAAGAAGTTGCCTCACTTTCAGGGTTTGAAATGTCCGTGAAGAATTGTACCCTACTTTGTCCACTTGGGTGAAGTAATATATATCCCAGAACGACATCTCAGTCCAATACACTGAGCAGAGGAGGGGGTGGTCACGGTTTCCGAAACTGTGTTTGGTTTTAGCTGAAAGAAGAAGGTTGACTATGTCCAGTAGGTGTTTGTCACCGCTGTAGTAGTAGTAGGCCACACCTTGAGACTTCCTGGATGTTTTCTGGTTTGCACTCTTCCGGTACACTCGCGACGACATTTCGGAAATTGCCAGTTATGGTTAGAGTGGAGAATGGTCATAAATACCGACTGGTGGTCTGGGGCTGCTTCACAGTGCACGTTGAGCCATTAACAGCTTGAAGACTCAAGCCTTCTGGGATGTTACGCTGTGTTGTTTGGTCGACTGGAGACTTCATCAGCACCGCTGTGAGAACCTAAAATCTCTTATTTTGACCTGCTTCGTACTTGCACATATGAAGCTTGGGTATTTGTTATTAAAAATTCCAAAATAAATATTGATTTATACACGCCATTTTTGCAAAATATGAAGCCAAAACGTTTGTAATAATAATAATAATAATAATAATAAGCTTGAAGCCTGAGCGGTGGGGATCACCGCTGGTTCAAGAGAAGTACCAGGAAGAAATGCCTGTGACAGGAGACATGCATATTGTATAATAATAATAATAATAATAATAATTTCATGCTTCACTACGAGAGAAATTTTATTTTTCGAATTTTAACTTTCAGAAACGATTACCCGAAGATATGCAGAATCTACTTGATGTAAATGTACTGTTAAGTGGTAAGTGTATTTAAATAGCAATTTTGAAGTTCAAAACAAATTGAAATTTGTAGAACTGTGTACATGTGTGGGTCTGGCAGGCACTTCCTCCCTGCAGTTTGCAATGACCCAGTGTAGCAATGTGACCACATACTGATGTGGTGCAAACACAGATTAATCGAAGAAGACGCAGTACGTTGATCCTGAATTAATGAATTTAGCGTCACGGGATATGTAACAATTGAAAATTTATTTGGTGAGATGTTCAAATACGTTTCGGTAAATTAAAGCACAAACAGCTGCCATAGAAAGCGTAACAAATAAACAGTGGTTGCAGCTGTGGGGAATTTATATTTTTCTACAAATAATGTTGAGTGGCAAGGGTTACACACCGAAAATGGTGCTAAGAGAACAAGAAATGTCATGCAGCTTTAGTGTTGTCACACCAAAATCAATTATGTCAGTGCAGTGCATTAGTAAACATGCTTATTAATCTAGCGCGTCTCTTTGTAATCGCGCTGTGCATGCAGTGAGCAGTTGCTTTGTTCTGCACATATGATGGATATGTTATTATGTGAACTGCTACAATACAGCGCACTCATTTACATTACTGATTCTCTCCAGAAAGACGCATGAATCGTTTGTCCAATCCAGACTTTGTTTTGCCAATAATGGTGATGTTGTGTTTTGTGTATGTGTATGTGTGTGTGTGTGCGCGTGCGTGCGTGTATGCATGCATGTATACATGTATGTATGTATGTATGTATGTACGTATATATGTATGTATGTATGTATGTATGTATGTTGTATTATGTATGTATGTATTATGTGCCACGCTGATACAAAGTGACGCATTTCAAATCGTTCTGTAACAGAAAACTTTCTGTTTGTACTGTCGCTTCAACCTATCACCCAGTTGTGCTCCTCACTGTAGCTCCACAAACTGACGTTGCTTTTACCGCTGTGGAATGCACCTCGTTGTGTTGTTGACTAAATAGGATAGACTTTATTTCAGGTGATGTATTTATCGTAAAATTTACAGGTTATAGAAAAGAAATGATTCGGCCTATAATATTGCAGTCATGCTCGGGCGGAACTGTAAGAATAAAAAAAAATACTTGCTGATACATCTGTATGTAGGTATAAGTGTATGCAGGGACAGGAAGCAGGACCACTTCAATGGAAAATTTTAAACCGAAATTTTACATCTTTTGGCATTTTTTTTGTCGGGCTTTCACAAAGAACACCTGTACCAAACCGGTCCAAGAAGCATACAGCAACTGTAAGTTAATTCTGCAAATACTATCGGCACCATCACCTGTCTAGCAACACAAACAAGAGGACTGATGTTTGTACTCGTATTTAGAGTACTGGAAGACACTTCAGCATGCTTTATTGAATACCCGTTTATGTTTAATAATCAGTGAGGTAGGAAAGACAACATGATATTATGTTTTCATGGCGATGAGCTATCATAGTGTGCTTTTGTGGATCACGAACTGTCTTCTGCTGCGCTACGTGGCGGTCAGGTCGTCTTCAGAGCATACATGTTTCTTTTATATTTTAACCTTTTCATACGAAATGTATGAGCTTAGAATGTATTTTTTTTGGTTCTGCGTGACAGTTTTCGCGATTATTTGCCTGAACGAAAATTATTGTCAGAAATTCGTATCCAAATCTGAAACCTGTAGTTGTTAATTATCAAAGTTTCCAGTGTGTGGATTTTTTTAATATTATCTGTTTCAAGCACAGTCTTTACCGTATAACTATAAGCCATGGATTTTCCACTGAGTATGAGAAATTGTGAGCTTTCATTGAACACCATTTCTTTATTGTGAAGTGAGAGAGAAACCAACAAGATGCAACAGTTAGATGTTTATTTTTAACAATTTCTCAACATGTTTCGGGCATCATTATGCCCATCTTCAGGAGAACAAGACGTATGTTACTGCATGT
>Ga0123352_10003688_pt1 | contig 22286 bp, 19 predicted proteins | sample TergutLab28metaG_FD_89700 | JGI IMG/M metagenome (GOLD analysis project Ga0123352, IMG submission 89700) | Labiotermes labralis P1 segment gut microbial communities from Petit-Saut dam, French Guiana - Lab288 P1 | ecosystem: Host-associated > Arthropoda: Insects > Digestive system > Gut ...
AAGGGAATCGTGAAGCTGGTAGACTGTTTAATGTTGGAGAAAGTAGTGTTCGGGAATGGCGAAAGGCTGAAACAGTCCTGAAAAGTTTGCATAAGAGGAAACGTGCTATGCGGTTTAGAAGGTGCTTGTGGCCAACCATAGAAAAAAAAACTGTATGATTGGGTTGTTAACGAAAGAGCGAAAGTATGAGAATATTAACAGTTCATGTGTTGCAGGAGTCAAAAAGAATTGCACAAGAAGATAATATAAAGGATTTCATGACCTACCCATCTTGGGTGTTTGGATTTATGAAGAGGAACAATTTAAGTGTGCGCTTCTCCACTAGTGTTGGACAAAAATTGCCTTCAGACTGGGAAGCTAAAGTGGCGAAATTTCGTTTGTATCTTAGAGAAAACTTGTTTGGGGTTGATTCTTGTCACTTCGGGAATATGGATGAGGTTCCCGTAAGTTTTGACATGCCCAATTCTAGTACTGTGAATCTGAAGGGAGCAAAAGAGGTTTCAGTTGCTACAACAGGCCACGAAAGGTCAAACTTTACTGTGGTTCTCTGCATACCTGCAGATGGTTCGAAACTACCACTGATGGTGATTTTCAAAAGAAAGACTGTTCCGAAAAGTTGCAATTCCAAAGACGTCACTATCAGTGCAAATGAGAAAGGTTGGATGAATTCCGAGGTTATGAAGTTTTGGTTAGAGAATGTGTGGCGAAAGAGAAAAATGGCTTTTTTCAACCTGAAATCCCTGTTAATGCTGGATTCGTGTAGGGCTCACATAACACCAGAAATTAAAACAATTGTAAACAAGTATTCTAAAATGGCCGTCATTCCGGGTGGTTTAATGAAAAAACTCCAACCTCTTGATATCACAGTTAATAAACCATTCAAAGACCAGTTGCAGGCTAAGTGGGAAAACTGGATGATGGGTGGCATCCATGAATATAACAAAACGGCAGATTAAGAGACAGTCATACAAAGATATAGTGTAATGGATTGTAGAAAGTTGGGCTGCTGTAAATGAAAACTGTGTTAGGAATGGTTTCATTAAAGCACAAGGAGATGAAGCAGTGTCCGGTGACAGTGATTATGTACATGACAATACATTTTCAGAAATGGAAGCTGAAGAAATACCAAAAGAGATCTTAAACGCAATTGATTCTTTCAATGTAGAGTCCGATGAAGAATTTCTTGGATTTGAATAGTGTTATGTTTAATAAATAATGAGTTATACTTCTACCTTAGTTTTGATATTACATTTGATTTACCTCTCATACCTTTCTAATGTATACCGCGCATGTTCATTTTTTACGAATTTAGACCTTTTTGTATAGATAACGCGTGCGTTATCTATCGAAAAATACAGTATTAGTTTAACACTACCAGGAAATGTATACACGTATGTGATGTTTGGATGAAGATGGTGTTTGTACATATCCATACAAATTTTCAAAATCCATCAAACAACTTTCTTGTATAAAGTCTCTCATAACATTCACAGAAATACACAAGTTTTGTGACATGTCCAGTTTTTATAGTACAAACAAACTTGATTATTTGTTTGTGTTAAGAACTGACTATACCAGGTTGAAACATAAAAGCTTACATGATTCAATTCCTGGAACAAGACTAGCAAAGAAAAAACATTATATTAAACCCTTATTTGTAAAAAGGTCAGTACATAAGTAAGGCCCCTGATTTTTTGCATGAACTAAAATTACGATTACAATGAAATTTAAATAATTCATGGGTACCTCCTTTACAAAGTTGAGAACATTTTTCTACAAAATCTTCTCCATTATCAACACACTTTCTTCAGCTTTACATGAGATGCTCTATGCCTGTCACATAAAGCTCTTCACCGAAGAATTGGAGCTGTTTATGCACATCGTGATTCAGCTTACTGTCGTTCTCAAAATAGCATCTGTGGATTGCTGCCTTCAGGAAGCTGAATATATGGAAGTTCGAGGGTGCTAAATTGGAAATGTAGGGAGAATGAAGGAGAACAAATTCAAGGTAAAGACTTCTGCAGAGTCATGGCTTTCATTTTCCAGGAGAGTGAAGGAATCTTGTTAGTGGAATTTGGGAACAGAGGTGCCTCCTTCAATTCAGAGTGATATGTGCAGACATTAAAAAACTTAAAACAGCGAATTCAAAGGATTCTGCCAAACAGGAAGATAAATCAAGTCCTCCTACTGCAGAACAATGCCAGACATCAGTCTGTGCACAAGGGACCAATTACAACACTGAAGTGGAATGTCCTCCCCTATCCCCCTACAGTCCAGATTGAGCACCCTCTAACTTCCATCTCTTTGGCACCCTTTAAGATGATCTCCAAGGATGCTGTTTTTTGAATGACAAAGACAAGCCGAAACACAAAATGCATGAAGTGAAAGACTCTGATGCTTCAGCAATTAGTACTATGTGACTGGCATACAGTGTCTCATGCAAAGGTGCAAAAAGTGCATCGATAATGAAGGAAATTTTGTGGACCAACAATGTCAACTTTGTAAACGATGTGCCCATGATATATGTAAATTTCATTATAATTGCAATTACTCTTTCTGGAAAAAAAGGGGGAATTACTTTCATACCACCCCTACACATCATAGTCATACACCATCTGTGTTTTTTGTACAGATAACAATTCAGATATGTGAATAAACTGTCAATATACACTTTATACAGATTTTAATTACTGCTTTATGTACATCTTTGGTATGAATGTCACTGTCAGTTCCTTGCTCTCAAAAGCATATCACAGTGCACTGAACATCAACATGTGTTGTTGTTACATTATTAACTAGAAGATCCCTATTATTCACTAGAATTTTGAAAAATTACTGGCCATAAAATGAAAACTGCATCCACATGACAAACATTCTCATTCAGTTACTGTTTCACAGTAACAATCAGAATTTAACATAGTGGCAGTAGTGTTTGGTATGCTTCCTCATACAGCAAAACCTATTACAAAATCTGGCAGAAAATTAGCCAGTGACCTTCTTCTCAGATGGCACTACAGTCAAATGCAGACCTTTGCCTCCTTAATGAACTTCTCCAACTCAGCTGTTTTTTTACCTCTTTCCAAATAGCCAGCAATAACGGGCACAAAATAGATATGTAAAATTTACTCAATTTAGACATTCATCCCATTAACAGTTAATATTTTCAAATATTACAGCAAGCTAAACAAAATTAAAATGAAATCTAGTTGTTCCGTAAGGTTCACCATTAGCCTTAAAAATTAAAAATACACTTGCATACTTTCTGTAGTAAGAAATAAGCTATACAGCACATTGTGTATTCTTTATAAGCACTAAGTCTGTAGTGAGCTGGTGCAAGATTCTTCAGTCTTTTGATTACAAGAGTAATAGCTATATAAAATATATGCATCCTCTCAGAATGGAGGGTTTTGCTGTGTAAGGAGCATTGACCATAATTAACAATCAGCTGGTAATACATTTATAAGTTTCAGCAGTGGCATACGTAGAAATTTAAGAGTAAAATTTGAGCACTCAACTGTTGTCAACCAGATGTGCACTTGAGCAGCACTGGAATGTTTTCCCTACTTATTGGTTCATGATGGTTAATAAAAATGGCTATGAGGATAAAAATCTGAAGCAGACTAGTACCACAACAAGGATCCAGTATGATGGTAACACACTCCTTGCAGAACTGTACACTGGAATATGTACAACTGTTGCTGTTGTCAGAGGACTCAGACTAAGTTCACTAAGAATACGTGGACTTGCTCCTTGTACTAAGTTTGCAAGTTTTTCTGCCTCACGTTCACATGCCTCTAGTTGCAGGTCTGAGGGCGGATTCTTTCCTACAGTCTGCACTAGTACAAAGAGGTCCATTTCAACAGTGAGATAACCACGAACTGTGCACTCTGCCACCTGCACTTGACGCTCAAGAGCCTGCAAAACTGCCCTCACAGTCAGAGCACTTACAGCATTGCCTCGCATACCGTACAGTACACGGTCCACTTGTTTCTGACTGTACAGCAAACGCAATGAACCGCCACATACAGGACAGCATGCCCCAGGTGGAGTTACTCCCAGACATACTGGACGTGTGAGAGGGTGACACTTCACTGCATTGTCACTGCACTGCAATCTTGCTTGATCTCCTATCAAACCCACAGCTATGCATGGGCCCTGGTAATCAACACTCACTTGATTGGCATAAGCAGCACACTCAGATAGGTAGGTTTCACCGTTGATACCACATACTGGGCCACCGTTCTCACAGTTCACCTGAAATTAAATTACAAGAAATATTTATAATATAAAAAATATTCTTGTATTGTCATTAGAAAGGCCAACACAGAACACTCAAAGTCAGGTTAATTCACTTTCCCTGATACTCTTACTGTTGCATATTTGAAAGTTATAGCTGTGACCACATCAGTGCTTTCAGGTTCTGTATAACATTTCTATGACCCAAAAATCTAGATGCTGCAAACTAATGAAAGAAACCAGCCCTAAGCCTCCAGCTCCTCCTTAAGACCACAACATAAAAAGAACTCTTAAGGATACAACATTTTAAAAACAGTGTACAAAAAACATCTAAAAAAAAGTAAAAGCATTTTAAGAACAACATACAAGACATTCACAACACTCAGAGACAACAGCATGATAAAACAAAAAACCAACAACAACATAAGACAACAGCAATAAAAACAAAAAGTGATGAAAACCAGAAGCATAAACATCTGTAACAATGTACTGGATGTGGGATAAATTAAATGAAATTATATGGTGTCAGTCACATTCTTCGCAATATACCATTCCCCACACAACATCTACTTCGGAAGGAATTTAAATGGCCTGCTTCCATGCTAGAAGAAGCCATTTAAATTTTTGGTCAATCATTTTCAGGGGGGGGGGGGGAGAAGGAACACAGAACAATTCTACCACGATTATAATCACCAACCAACAGCTAACAGATCATACGGAGAGGCTACCTTCCTGCCATATATGCATGACATGTCACAATCAAAATGTCAGAGACAAACTTGTGACTTATGGGTGACACATGTTGCCAAGTGCAGACTCTAATACCTGTGAAGTCTCACCCCAATTTCCACACAAAGGTGTAATTAGAAAGCACACCAAAGAGAAAATTTCTACTGTCCCAAAACATCAGTTATTAATTACGAAAATTAATAGAAAAAGAAAAAAAGAGTTGGGGGAAATATAGACAGCCAAAGACCATAATAATATAATAATAATACAGATAAATTAATAGTTCAAAGTAAAATTTATAGTTTGCTAACCAGCATGTATGCCATCACACATATTGACAGTAAGGATGAAAAGGAAATTCTGCACTATGGTCTCTAAGGCACAAATTCTTTGATGCTCCATGTGTACCAACCACGTATTGAGCATGTTTTCAGTAATGCCACCACCAGAAAATTCATACAATAAAACACTGTGTAAATTTTCTTTTATTACACTGCACACAACTGTGTTTAGTATAAATGATGCATGTTGTAAGAATGAAAATACATGGCAGTGGTGAGTAATGGTTTTCATCAAAACTGCAAGTATGAAAGGCTATTATGTCAAAGTTTTCCACAACAGCTCCAATTCAAATGGGTGAATCCAACTGTCTGTTTGTCATTGCAACAACTGCATGCTGTCTAGGTGCTGTAGTTACACATATGAAGTACAAAGTACTTCACAATACACAATATGTTCTCAGAAATACAGAGTGTTTGTACAATTAAATATATTGCAAACATGTGGACTAATTGTATTCCTTGCAGTACAAAATACAAGCTACACAATTTGCGCACAATGTGACATTGTGGGTTGTTCGTATAACCACTGCTGCCATGGAAATTCTGGCTATATATGTCATTGTTAACAAAACAGAGAGATTGAAGTGTTTCCATGGAAATGCAACAATGAGCTCCCTGTGCATTGTTACCCTACATACATTGCTGTTGTCAATAATATAATCAATAATGAAAATGTTGCCATGAAACCACACAAATCAATTCACTTTAATGTTGCTTTCAAGTTGCAAGATACTTTATACTGTTGTCAACCATACAAATTTTCTGAGCTCCCCATGTGAGGTGTCAAGTACTTTTGTCTGATTTTAGCAAAATTAGGATTTTCTCAACAGAGTTTCATAAAACTCCCCAGTATTTAATTTCACGAAAATCCACCCAGTTGAAGCTGAAGTTGAAATTGAAGTTGAGAGTGGCAGACAAACAGACATGACAAAGCTAATAGGCACTTTTTGTGATTATGCAAAATATATCTAAAATTTACATAGACAGGCAGACAGAGAGAGAGACACACACACACACACATATGTACACAAACACACATATGCACACAAACACACATACACACACGTGTGTGGTGCATGCACACATGCATACACACACAAAACACAAAAGAAAAACTTGTTCTACTTGTAACATAGGCCTAATTATGCATCTTCTCCCATTAGTAGTAGCACACTGGGATAAGTGAGATCAACATACTGCTACTATTTTACCTTACAAAACATAAAGGAAGTTACACTAACACAATAAAGTTCTCTCAGGCTACCAAATGTAGCAGGTGATTAGGCGGTGAACAATGAACATTTCAAGAACAATCTCCCTCCTCATTGTCAGGGAGATGGTCTCAAAACATGACTTGTATTCCAAGAGAGTTTTATTGAAGTCAATTGCCATGAAAGTTTCAGATTGCATACAACAAGACATGTCACAGGAAAACACAATGACGAAAATATGTGCTAGTCTTACAGTGAACATGACCTAAATCCTCTGAACGCTGCTTCAAGAGCTTTAAACTGGAGTTAAGTGTGAAATATTGTCTATTTTTTTCAGTTTTATGTAACTGACATGACATGAACAGACCATACATTAACTACGCACAAAGGATTACATCCAAAAACAAATGGCAATACAAGCACATTTACTGCCCATCACTCTTATTTAAAGAAATTGGTGCCAAATTTGAAAGAGGAAGAAATTTACCTAGATGAAAAAAATTGAGGAAAAATTTTGACAAAAAAAGTAAAACACCAAACTGTCTACAATTAAAGTGTAATAAATATTGAAATATTATCTATGTGGGAATATGGGACAGAATGTATTAAGTGTGACAGCAGAAGTTCGAACACTTGCTTAGTACATACTGCCACTACACTTGTGTTATTATTTCTTAAATCAATGGCTTTCGTCCCTCTTATTACTGTAAAAAAGATGTACGTTACAGATACCTACAATATTCATTTGAGTTATTTCTCTCACATGAATGCTCAAAAAGATAAAGGAAAAAAAAATGTTTCATTCTTTAAGTAATGTGAACCTTAAACCAAAAAACAATATTCAAACAGCTTGACAAAGTACACCGTAAGTTTAATCAAAATAAGTTACATGGTGTGAATGGTTCTACTTCAAGATAGACATAAATGAACTGATGGGTACCTTATTGCATTGTCTGCAAGCTACTTATAAACATGTGACATTTAGGAATGCGGGATATAACAAACGGGCTCATAAAAATTGCAAGCACGGGAATGTTATAAATCTTCATAACTTACAATTCTTCAACAATTGGACACTAACCTTTACTTTAGTTAGTCCTCCCTAAACCATTTTACAATAAATTCGTCACATTCAAAAACTGAAACTGTTCACTTGGATAAGTTCATCCTAGGAATAATGCGCATGGTTGCCATAAAATCTGGTAGAAAACAACTTGCTAGTTGCATATTAATTCCAGCAATGAATTTATTAGCTACAAACTTACAAGACAGGGTCCTGTATAGGCGAGTGTCTTGTGATAGCGAATTAAGTAGCAAATGTTCGGGTGTTCCTGACCATCAGTGTCGCACACAGGATCATGGGGCATGTTTGTGCACGGTGCATTAGCATCCACTGAAACAGCAATCCACAGATACAATTTAAATTTGACAAAATGCACAGGTTTGACAGTGGACAACAATGAAACAAAATATACAACATACCACTAAGCCAGCATTCAAGGTGATACTGTAAATGAAATGTCATACTTGCAGACATACAACACAAATGGAAGGGAGAGAAAGAACAGCTTTCAGATCAAGTGTATAGAATGTGAACCTTGTCTTGAGATTTAACACACTATAGACATTAGCTGAATAACACAGATTTTCTCCTCAACTTAATGTAATTTATAAATGAAGTCATTATATGCTCTGTACCACATTTATCTGTGAAGGTCTTAGATATAAATGTGACAGAAGTATAAATATCAGAAAAAAATTTTAAATTAAACATGTTGTTTGGAATCACATCAGTTAAGTCACAATTTATTAACCAAATGGTTTGCACAGTTGGTCACAAATATTTCTGGATAACTCCAAATGTCAAACTTTCAATGAACACAACTCTGATTTTATCACTGTCTCTCTACAAGACAGAAATGTCCATGGCTCCCACTGCCTTTAGTTTGACTGTTTCATGATCTGAAATACCTTCACTTCCCCACTTTACATAAGACGTTCAGAAACTTATAATGAAGTAAAACAAGTCAAAGTAATCATGAACTTACCACACTGAAACTGTGGGCATGGCTTATGAAGAATGGAAAGGCACACTTCCCTAGCAGGAACACAGTGTTTGCCCTCACTGCATGGGTTAGGATCACATGGATCCTTGTCAGAGCAACTTCCAAATTCAAAATCTGCATCCTTCAGCCCCGCACATCTGCCATATAAACAACTTTGGTTTTCATGTCTATGATTGTCGTGAACTAACACACAGAATTTCATATGCATGCAGCTATGAGAAGCATCACATTCTCATTGTATTCAATGCCATGTAATGACAAAAATACAGTAACTTATAAATTCAGTGGAATCAGGAAAATGTCGAACTATAATAATCAATAACTGTCAGACTTATGAAGTCTAATTTAGTTTCTGGAGAGAAAGAAAATATTTCAAAAATAAAATTACATTTCCAAGGCTAAATATGTTAAAAATTTTATTTGTAGCATAGCAGTATATATGATTTATGCTATGAGTTACTCTAGACACACAAATCAAGATGTTGGTTCATAAAAATTAATTTATGAAAATCCTAAGGATTACTCTTTTATCTGAAAATATTTTCTGTAACATAATATACACACATTATATTTTTTTGCTGTGATGCTGTGTAGTCTGACAGATGGATGCTGATGTCCAGAGAGACATTCTACTTACATCATCAGATTCAGCTACCCTGGTAATGGATGCAGCAAATTCTTCTGGAATATCACTATCCACCTACCTAAGCACACATCTCATCCCCAGTGACAGTTATCATAAGAGTCTCCACTGACAGAACATAAGATCTTGCACACTAAACCAGATTTAATCTTTTTGATAACCTACACCCTTTTCTTGTGTAAGTGCATGCAGAAAAATAACTATGTATATAACATATCAAGAAAGCAGATAGATATCGTCTAAAATAATGTACAGGTATTCAAGAGATGGATTTACCTGGCCAGACATGAGCTGGGATAGGTGTTACCATTGCGTCCACAGACTGGAACGTGGTGTGGCAGGCAGTTGCAAGGCAAACTGGTGTATGCAGAGTCCAGTACTCCTAGTGATGTCACTTCACACTGCTTCTTCCTGCATGTGATCTCACCTGCATAGCAGCTGCATATGTTGCAGTCAATGTAGAACCACGTGCCATGATCTGTAAAAAAAAACATGCAGGTGTAGCACCTACAAATAATGTCCATTGCTAGAACAGTCCCAGATATGCTCAAATGTGTTTTGTATTCATACTGTCCATGCTGGTTTGAAATTCTTGTTTTTGTTCTGTTGTACAATCAGCATAGGTATAATACTTTAATCTCTTCAGTGAAAACATACAGCAAACATGAAAGTGAAAGGAAGTTCTTGAAAGCATTTTGTACTCTCAGAAATGAGCGGTACATCAGTAATTATCCTGAAGACACAAACAATTTGACAAAATAAAGTACTGTGGGCACTCCTTAGACATCAGGCTATCATGAGGGCAGTGATACTGACTGCCTGCATTTGTCCTATCAACTACCTGTGCGTCATATCTTTCTACTTCAGATGTTGTTGGCAGTTGGTAAGAGGCATGTAAATAAAACTTAATGATGAGATGTATGAGTTCAGCCACACTAACCGATCGCTTGGAAACCCAAATGAATATTTAGTTATCACTCTGTTAATATTATTTCAAGGAACACTGTTGTCATCAATGATGTTAACATTGTATGTTATTCGTACATGTTCCGCACTATGCTTTATGACAGTAAAACTGTTGCACATATTAAATTCCCACTTAGGCACTTGTAGCATAATTTTTCCCCATCTGTCCACATATAAACAAACTACAAGGATGGAAAAAAACTAAATAATTAAGAGTGTCATAATTTGTACTCCTCTCCAAATATTGGTAGGGTACTCATATCAGAGAAAGTGAGGTGGACAGGGCATGTTGCATATATTAGGGTGAGACAGAACCACTTAGGCAACCTAGACACTGATGGGAGGAAAATATTAAAACAGATCCTAAAAGAAAAGGGATGGAAGGGCATGAACTAGATTAATCAGCTCAAGATAAAGACAAGTGACAGGCTTTTGTGAACATGGTTAGAAAAACTTGGGTTCCAAGAAATGCGGGACATTTCTTGTATAGCTGAGGAAATGTTAGCTTCCTGAGAAGGACTCTGCTCCATGGAATTAAGTCAGTAGGTCAGATTGTTATGTAACTGTTTATAAATAAATATCACACTTTTCAGGGTGCTCCATGGAACAGAGTCAAGTATGAATGGTTCACCTGACATGAAAATCTGTTCATATCCAACCTCTTCTCTATCATCACAAACCTGAACAACAGATCCTACACCAGCTCATTGTAGTTCATGTGATCAGACCCCATTTTTATAATATAGCCCAGCTTTTTATCTCATTCTCAAATCTATGCCTTCATTCTAAGTGATAAAAACAAAACACAGGCAATTCCTATGAAATGTTTAGAGAAGCTGTAATAAAAAACTACTAATAGAATTAGAAAATATAATTATAGTGATTTAGAATTGTTAAAAGGAGTGAATGGAATAACAATACTGAAAATAGTGGAAAAATTATAACTTAAAGGTAGGAGATCTGTGGTATGGCCTATAACAAGAAAGTTAAGCCATGTACTTGAAGGCATTAAGAAAAGAGGATAGGGCTGACAAGAACTCTAAAAACATGAGGAGGACTGGAGACTTTCTGCCCATCAACAGGTAAAATAAAAAGGGCACTGCAAGTAGAAGAAATGTTCCAGTGGACCTCTACCCATGAGGTTTCACTGTCAATATTTTATCTGTATTCCTTGTTTTTGCAATGTCATCAGCATCTCATATTGCTCATAATCAAATACACTATTTTTCAGTTGCTTACCAATTTTACGATTAGCCAGCCAACATGAGTCCAGAGTATAACAAGGCATGGCCTGGCAACGTTCAACTACCCCCTGTGATGAACACTGACATATCTTGAGGCAATCCTTCTGTCTTACTGCGATGGGGATACGCACATAGGAGCCCTGAGGGACAACATACTGAGACACCTCACCCAGCTTGCACCCTGAAAATTATTTTAACATCAATGTAATTTCAATGGAGAATAAGAAAATTTTGAGAAATTAGGAAATAGCTATATTTCTGTAAGATCAAATGTTCCCATAGCATTGTTGAAAAAATATACCATCAGTGTTGCACAAAAATGTACATCCTTTGACCGTAAAGTTCTGAGACTGAGTCTGTAAAAAATACAAAATTCAACCTCACAACTAATGCTTCCTCTCCCCTTCGAAGTAGTTCCCTCCGCAGTCAATACACTGTTGCCAACGTTTCTGCAAGTCCTGAAAGCAGCTGGTGAATGCCTCTTTCGGAATGCCTGTGAGCTCCATCGTCGCAGCCGCTTGAATAGCCTCTATATTCTCATGTCACTGTTCTTTTAGCCCTTTTTTCAGTCATGAAAACAGAAAAAAAATCACACGGTGAGAGATCAAGGGAGTACAGGGGATGTGGAAGCACAGTAATGTTGTGTTTAGTAAGGAATCTTGAGACACTTAGAGCTGTGTGTGGTCTCGCATTTTCGTGCAACAGAGTCCACTGTCCAGATGCCCACAGGTCAGGACGACGATGTCGAAGTGCCTCACGCATGCACCTGAGTACAGAGATGTAAACTTCTTGGTTGACCGTTTGCCCTTGCAGGAAAAATTTGTGACAAACAATATCCCTGGCGTCGAAAAAAAAGCATTATCATCGTCTTTGTTGTCGATGGCTGCCGCCTCACTTTCTTTCGCGGTGGAGTACCCGTTGACCGCCATTCGGCGCTTTGCCTCTTGGTCTGACGGTCGTACTGGAAACACCATGATTCATCCTCGGCAATGATACTGTTAACGAACGTGGCATTGTTCTGCACCTCGTGTAACAAATCAGAACAAATTGAAGCTCGCACCTTCTTTTGATCCAGAGTGAGTGCATGCGGGACTAAACTGGCATTGAGTTTTCGTTTACCCAATTCCTCCCGCAGAATTTGGTGGCAGGTCGACTTATTGATATGCAGGGCATCAGCCAACATGTGCACTGTAACAGTACAGTATTCCCTTATAATGTCTCTGATGCGCACCACGTTGTCTTTGTTCTGTGAACTCGAAGGCCAGCCTGATCTTGTGTCATCCTCCACTGACACCCTACCCAACACTCACGCTCGAGATAAAGCTTCATTGCCGTAGGCATCACGTAGAAGCTGCAATGTCTCTGTGGCTGTCTTGCCCAGCTTCACACAGAATTTGATGTTAACTCACTGTTCAACTCGGACATCCATTCTTCTAACAGCAAAAATCGCCACTGGCAAGGGACGCGGGGTTTCCCGCCACATCCTGCCACCTAGCGGAGGTCGAGCGAACTAACACAGATACCTCAGGCAAGTCATAAAATGTCCAGGTACTTGCACGTGGCAACTGGAATTGCGCAACATTTACCTAAGTCGAGATATTAAATCAGTCTCAGAACTTTACGGACAAAGGATGTATATAAATAATAAAGTATTAACACCATCATGTAAAACCCTCAACAGTTTGCAGAATAGACTTTTAACCCCAAATTCCTCCTTCAACACAAACTCAATATACTGCCAACTGCCATCATTTTAACTGCAGTGACCAACTAGCTGTATCTACAAGGCCCCATTTGCATAAGAAATTTCACTCCCTCCATGTCTGATAAATGAAACAGACACTCTGTCTAACGTGTCATATTTTTAAAGCCCCAAGAAAAGGGAAATGTCCAAAATAATAGTCCTGCTTATTGTAACACACCACTGTCAGAAAACAATTTTGGCCCCCCTCACCTGGAGAGCACCGATAGGGTGGACAAGGTCGACCAGGAGCACAATTCCTGTTGACGGAGCACACTTCACTGTTATTGCAAGGATCACCCTTACAGGGTGAACTCACTTCATCTTGTGGCTGCATGTAAGGGTTGTCACTAGGCTCAAGAAATGCTTTCAGTGAGATGCAAGGAGTATCTGGATTCTCTGGAGAGAGACGGGAACAGAGAGATGCTGCATTGTGGCCTGTAGGCATGCGTGACCAGTCCATACACTGACTCAGTAGCTCAAAACAATCCTCTCTGCAAACACATAAGTTATGTAATGTGAAACTGATACAGCATTACAGCTTATCACATAGAACCATGGATTTTCCTGCTCAATAAAATTAATTTGGTCACACTGAAGACAATTCACATTACAGAATAACTCCACAAGGCAGAGAAATTTCTGAGAAGTCTGTAGTTCCTCAGTAACACAAGTAATTCTCTGCCTTTTATAGATGTTTCTTACAGTGTTCACAAGGGCTGTCACTGGTCCCTTTCTTGAGCCAGATAAATTAAGTTTACATTCCTCTATCTTGTAATATCCATTTCAGTATCATCCTCCGATCTTCACCCACACCTCCCATGTGATCTCTTCCCTTTATTTTCTTCACATTTCTCATTCTAATCCCTCCATGCATGCTACATATCACATACACCTCTTCTTCATTCACCTGATCACACATTCTCACAACACATCCGAAAATCCACAAACATATACGAATGTATATGTATATACATACAACATCTTCAATAGTCTCATTTCTTGCAGTTTGAAACTGAACTTCTTTTAAATTTCTTGTTTCCCCAAATATGTTTCTTATGTCATTCATTTTAATATTCTTGATATAATTAACATAACCATGTTAGGTAAGAAAGTATGACGATCCAAGTAAATTAATTCAGTAACATTCCCCATTAATGAACTCTGTGCAGCAGAATCCTTCTTGAGAAGATAACAGTAATTCAGATAGCTAAGAAATTGCCACGTTCATGGAACCTCTTCACATTAACTAACTCTTATACATTAGTTTAACATCTTCCATTCCAAGATTTCTAAAGCTATTCTGATATGTGGCATGGCTATTACTATCAGTGTCACAACTGCTATGAATGGGATACATTTTATCAGCAAATATAACCTTCCATTTCTATGAAGAAGGAAAAAAATGTCATTTAAAGCTATTAGCATTGACCTGTAGGTATGAAGGCAAGGTATATATTTGAGTACATCAAACCATTGCATAACTTGTACCTGCAGATTCTGTTAGCATGTGTATTTCTGTGGCAAGGTTTGATCTGTAGTGCACATGCGACGGCCTTCCACATGTTGGGGGAGCACCGTGAAATGTTCCGCAAAGGTAACTGTAGTCCAGGGAGCCCCAGGTACCCCTGTTGTTGCCACAGTGCCACATCATACCTCGCAGCATCATCGGCTATCCATGTGCAACTACGGAAGAGGTCTGTGGGTCGGTTGTTGAAATTTGTGCAGTAACTAAGACCTTCACAGCCCAGCTCACATGGCTCTTCAACTGATTAAAACAAAATGTAATTCTTTGTGGAAAAAGGTCAAATCACTGATGGAACAGGTAGAATTGAAACTGAATTAATTCGTTTATGAAGTACACACATGCAGCAAAATATCAACCAGGTATGCAAAGCTTTACAGAGTGCATCATCCAGTACATCTCATGTTCTTCAATTACAAAACAAAATACTGAAAACTACACAATGAACTTCTATGGTACGTTTTGAAACCAAACAGTCTATTATGTTTTAAAAATTACATATTAATCAATTTTAGATAAATAAGAACTTAAAATATACAATTATAACACATATCTTATCTCTCTTGAATGACAGCAGCACAGTGGGCAACAAAATTATGGTGTATCTATTTTACACAAACAAGTGATTTTACATAGCAAGGGATTCTACATCCACTAACCAGAGATGGTGTTGTGCTGAGAATAAAGCTAAACAGGAGTGGGTATCTTCCAACTAAAGGAAGTCAAATGCAAAACCAAAAAAAGGGAATGCACTTGTTTTGGCTGTTGAAAGGGTAATAATTTAAAATTTAGTTACAATAAGAGAAAAGTTGTTTCTTCCTTGTTTGATACAGAATATAGCCTAACGCACAGTCTGCTATCAATTTTCCATACAAACCCAAAGAAATAAAGCCAGTATGCATTTGGAATTTGCCACTTGTGCAAGTCACAGTTAAAATAGGACAACTGCATATTCTCTGAGTAACATTCAGAATGTGCTTAAGCACAGGATACAGAAGCGATCCAAATTACAATAGCTCTCCCACGTATCTGATCTACAAGTCATTTCTGAAAGTTACGCTGTAATATAATAGAGCTAAATCAAATCACAGAACAGATCAACATTATCCAGTCAGAAAGAAAGCTTCTTACAGTTGTATGCCACCTTTCAAATTAAAGTTTTCCTCTTAGAATAATGCATAATAGTCTGTTTTGGTACAATGCTGCAGGGACAAGACAATATGTACCAGTATGTAGAAACACACATCAACCACATTACCTTCATCAATACAATGGATGAGACTTGCTTCTGAAAGCTCTGACAGACACTGTCGATTAAATTCATCCCATGATCTAGTCCACTCATTTGAGAATGTCTTCAGACACAGCCGCTTGCAGGTGGGATTCTGTGCCTTAGAGCAACAGTGTAATTTAGCTGAATCCATACCCATGCGATCAATGCGTGACACTTCAACTGTTGTTGGATCAGAGGCTGACTCAGAACCCTGGAGGAAGCACTGCCACAGTTTGTCCTGCAAGTTACAATGATACCGGAGACTGTGGTTGGTGACAGTATGAAAATCATACACAAATACTGAAAGCTGAAATTTCTAAATGTAAATTTTTAAAATACATACAAACATAAAGAAGTCAACTATAATAAATTAACGAAACTTGGAAACACACTAAAAAATAAACATCAGGTAATTTTTTAATTTCAGCACTGAATGTTTCTATGTAACTGATATCCACTACTGCTTCATGTTTGAAAGTCTGCCTTCAAATTGATAACAGATCTCTTGAATCAAAACATTTCTTTTTTTGTTATGACTTCTGGAGGCCATGCCACTTTAAATGAGGCATGATCGAATGAATACTTTGTGGTAATATACTGGCATTTTCAAAATTCATGAAGGCATAGACTACACTCAGAATACAATAAACACAAAAGATGTAATTGGTGGCAGCAGCACCATAAAATCAGGTTATGTTTGTATATTTTGTGACAGAATAGAACATATTTCATTTACGTTCCACATGTACTTTGTTGGGCTAAGCCGAAAGATACAGAATATGTCATAAATCGAGGCAAAACTCATTTCACATATAAACTATAGCACATACATGGCACAAATATAAATATAAAACTGTACACATGCAGTCTGTTTATGGATACCAAATACAACATACACAAAGTTACGTAAATATTCCAAAATATTCCACACACACACAAACACACATGCCAAAATAATCAATGCCTGACACAACATAACTGTGAAAATTGTTTCCAGATACAAGAAAAGTAGACACATAGTACGTCAATGTGCATGACATACCAAGAAATATTTTATAGTGTCTTTATAAAGCTTAAGAATTTTCAGGTTGAGGTAAATTCATCAACAAAATAGGAATGAGGTTAGAGATACTTTACAATGCAGGCCTCAATACTTTTGAATCAAGATTGTTGAATAAATGTATACCCATTTTTTGATATTTACTGAGGTCAGAATTTGTCATATGAAGGTCATATTAACATACTGTGTTTAAATAGCATATATCTGAATTTATACTTTTCCCCAAGTTTTTCACACAAAAAGTTAATAACCAGAATTCAAATTCACTTGCAAAAGTAAGCATATTAAACTGCTTACATAATTTTCTACATTAGGCACTTTCTTTTAACACCTGCCACTGTTCTGGCACCACAGCCACTCTGGACACTTTGAACAATAAGAAAACCTTCTGCCCCTGCCTGGAATCGAAACATGTCGCCTTGTATGTCCAGTCTGTAGTCCACTTACTATACCAACTATGCCATCCTGGCATCCATTATCACAGTATTAAAAACATACCATTTAAACACCTGGTGAAAGTTTGACAAAGGAACAACAGAATGAGTAACAAGTAATTATGATTACTTCTAACAGCATTAACCATTAAGGTCAGTGCCACAAAGGCACATGAGGGAATAGAATCATAGCTTCATGCATTCTTAACCTCAGCACTTGATGGAGGTGAAGAGTCAACCTCAGACACTGGCTGATTTACCACCAAGGAATAATCTCCTATTGCCCATTAAAAAAGTTGGCTTTCTTGGCCCTAGAGGAGGTCTGAATGCTTTGGAGATGAGAAAAAAAAAAATGTTCTTGCCCTGCTGGAAATCAAACCATAATTTTTCAGTCCACCAGCTGGTTATCTGGTCACTACGTGTACTGCAGTATCCTGTTTCCTTGTTTTGTTATACATAATTTTAAATAAAACTTTACACATCTCATCAACGAAACAGGGAATGTAAAAGACTTAAGTTCAATAGGCAGAAAAGATGTTAAAAAGGGTATTATGGAGGTTGAAATGCCATTAGAAAGCTGAGGGATAATAGTAACACCATTACTGTCATATGACCCATCTATAATTTGAGTTCTGATGATGTCTGGCAACCATACGTAAAATTTGTAAGGTCACTGTAGCCTAAGACATTACACTGGAGGATAAGATAATGTAGTATCTGGTCCTTGTGTTCATGCCAGAAGAGCAAAGACCTCATGATTGATAAAAGTTTTATTTAAGAATTTGTACAACCGATGTGTAGTAACAAGGAATAAGATAATCTACTGTAGTCGATGACTTACGTTGAAGTTCTGAAGCTGTGTGGTAGTGAAAACTGCTTGGTAAAGGCAAAATCAAGTAGCAACCAAGGCTTTGAATTTCAGGGAGGGTTTTTAAACTATTCCAAATTCATCAAGTGATGTGTGGTGGTAAAGGGTGTTATACTTTCTGACCCTCGGGGAATAATGTCACCATTACATTTACACCACTTTCATAGCTCAGGGGCCAGTAAGGACACTAATCATTCTCTCTGAACTGTTTGCATTTCACAGTTTAGGAAATGACTACATGGCTCTGCCCTGTGGTGTGTACATTTATTTAAAACAATGCAAGCTGTCCTGTTTTCTCTTTATGTTTCTTGAATAATAACTTTCGAAGATTTGTGAATAAGTACCTTGGTCAAAGTATGCAGAGTATTTCTGTGTTACATTGTACATGCTTTGAATTCTGAAAGGATGCTACAAAATCAGTAACACTTTCAAATCATCAGTTGGTGGCTTGAGAAAGTAACACTTACATGAGGCAGTGGTGGGCCACAACCCCCTTCCTGCAAGCTGTCTATTAGCTCTTGCCCTGTGGTCTTGATGCGCAGCATCCGGCGACAGGAGTCCTTGCATTGTGTTTCGCTTGCCTTGTCACAGCAGTGCAGATCTACAAGAAAAAATTAATTTCCCTCACGTTTGGCCTTAAAGGTTGAAAACTTTGATGGTCCATCCAAGTCCAAATGCCACCAACTGATCATGTTCCTCAGTATGTTGTAATATATCAAAACAGAATGTGAATATTTAAAACACTGCTACAGAACTCACAGGCATCAGGTCACTTGGGTGACTAAATTTGTTATGGCGGAGCCTAATGTTTGTGTTTCTCTGCTTCATATCACCCTTCTGATACCCAGGACCATTAGGTGGCTTCTAAATTTTTGCAAAATTTGTGCCCTCCTGATTTAAACCAAAATAAACCTTCCAATTTCATTGAACAATTAGTTCTCCCTTTACACCCTATTCACTGTCAAACAGACAACTGGTTTTATTTCCAGTGGCGGCACTGACATGAATTCAAACATTGGTTTATCTTCCTGCATATGTAATACCATTTTGTGCCTGATAGTGGGAATTATGCTACTGAAATTTGTTAGTACATTCTAATATGGGTTACAGTCAGGCACAATGATACAAATTTTAGACGAGGACCAACATGTGTTTCTTTGCGCTCTTGAGTGTGCATAACTCCCTAAATAATTACTGAAGCAAAAGTAAATAAATAAATAAATAAAAATTTAGGGCGAGGATCATGGAGAAAAATGCAGCGCCCATTTCATGCACAGCACCCCACTGTCTGTCACATAAGATTTTCCAGACAACTGAAATAATGGAATATTTATGGTATGTCACCTCATACCGCAAAAACCGTTACAACAATTCCCATTGTATTTCGTATTTGAGGTCCCTGCATAAGTACGTCAAATGTTCTCGAATACAGTGGAGTTAGACACAGTAACAAGTAGCATTTTAAATAATAGCTTAACTCAGAGGTGGCCAAACGGTCGATTGTGGTCATTTATTTGGTCTTTATAAAAATTTATTTGCCGCCTCTGTAAGATCAATAGTTCGTCGTTGGACAATATTTTTTGGAACAACTTACCTCCGCGAAGAAGCCAGATGAAAATAATTGAATCAAGATACTAAATCCGACTGACCGATGAAAATTTAAAATACTGCCTTCATTTGTGCCTAAGCAATTATGACCCCAGTTCAGTAAGTTATCGCAACATACGCAGTGCCATGCATCAGCTTCGCTATAGGAAGGTTAAAGAAAAATAGCTTATAATTTTGGTAGATTGTTGTAGTTTGGAAAGATCAATTTTTAATCAACGAAACACTACTACTTTTATAGGTCTGGCATTATTATGCTGTTTTACATTTCTTTGCCCATTTAACCCAATATTTATACAGTATATGCTATGGCAGATCGTGAAAAATTTTCTGTCTTTACAGTAGATCACCGAGTCAAAACGTCTGGCCAACTATAGCTGATCTTCATCATGTCCATCCATTTTTGTGCTTAGTCACCCGTCGTTCTCCTGTTTTACAGGACATGCAGTTCTGTTTACTGTTCATCCATTTCATTTGAAACATCAAACATGGAACAGGTCACTCCAATGAATCGCCATTTATACATAACTAAACACAACCTTATTAAAATCGTAAACATATTTACACGAGCAATATATAAACCAACACGATAACTCATCAGCTCTTCCTTATTCATTAGTATCAACCACACTTAACATGACAAATATCCTTCTATTGAATAAAACTTATTTTGTAACAGAAAGGGCAAGAGAATTACAGGTAGCGTCCACATATTGATAACAAGGAATAGCAGTTCCTCAACTTTTTTTTTTTTTGAGCTCACGGAGTACCTGGACGTCATGACGCTCTCTGGGGAAAACCGCGAAAAAATTATTCTTTTCACTCTTCAATCAAAGTACGAATAATATTTCTAACAGAAAATGTCGAGTCATGTTATTTTACCACCCCAGTCTGAAGGAGGGAATTTACGTGTACAGCGAGCAGTAACGCAAAAAGTGAGAAAATTTCATCCATGAACTTCAACATTCTGCAAATTGAGAAAAGACGGCCATTATTTTCAGTGGTGGAACAATAGTTCATTCGATCATTCATTCATTCATTCATTTCACCTTCCATTAATCTTATACAGATGTGGGAATAGTCATGTATACATACAGCATAACAAGCAAGTGTACATTCAGTATGAACTGTGCCTTATTGTTGTGTCATAGTTTAGTTTTACTAGGAATTATGAGTACTATAATTAAAATAAGTCTAGGTAATAATGAAATTGAAAGTGATATCAACACTAATTATGTATTAGTGTCCTGGAGGAGTAAATTTTGGGTGATTTAGAAGCAGTAACAGAAGCAACGCTCCAGAATTCTTACCATATCCAAGCATTTCCTCATTTATTTGCCCCAATTGCCTTGGTTGAGAAAGAGCTTCGCGTTTAACACGTGCTAAGGACCGACCCTGCAATGATCCTCTGTAAACAGTGACGCTCATAACACCAACTGTCTATTTTGTGGACTTTTGTAAAATGTAACACGTCGATAAATTCCTTTACTACAAGAACTGCTCGCGATATTAGGAATACTTACATTTATGTGCATCGGTGGTCGGAGTGACACGAGTGAAGTTTTTGACACACTGCAGAACTTTGGGGCTCTGGTCACTACAGGAATCAATGACGGCGCTGCGAGCCTCTCGACTTGGTGTTAACTGAGACCTGAAGATGGCTTTGCAGGCTTCATGGCACTCGGTTGTTTTCGCATTCCCACAACATTCTTCGCCAGTCTGAGATAAATAAATTACAGTCGCCGATTAAATTTCTGACTATGATCATGCGACTTAGACCTTCTTCAGTGTCACTATAAGTACCAGGCAAAGCGTGTAATTGTCGATTAAATTTTCTCAATTTTATTCCGATTCATCCCGTTGTGCTATATTGGACTGAATACAAACGAAATATTACGGTCAACAGACTCTTTAATACATGTCTTCAGTGCTACAATTTCCGCTTTCCCGAACCATCATCGGGCACTACTTTACAAAAAATAAAAAAATAATAAAAAAAAAAAGCAAATGTACCCTGTCGGTATTTGTAAACTAGTGAGACCTCAGTAACCGAAAACGCACATTGCAAAAGTACATAATTTTATTTACATTTTTAAAAAATGCCCGATGATGATTTGTCGAACCAAAACAAGTAGTAGAGGCCAGTTGAAATGTCATGGCACACGCGCAGAAACCAGATTTAGTCTTTCCGCGAAACGGACGAATCCATTTAAATCGGCAGGGGCGTCAGTTCAGTCGACTACTGGCAGCCGAGGTGTGCGCATCAGCGGTAGTAATGTTGGATACACCATGTTCCGAGGTAGTGTGAAGGGTACTGGCTACCCACTCCATTCGCCGGTTTCCC
>Ga0123352_10003689_pt1 | contig 22282 bp, 10 predicted proteins | sample TergutLab28metaG_FD_89700 | JGI IMG/M metagenome (GOLD analysis project Ga0123352, IMG submission 89700) | Labiotermes labralis P1 segment gut microbial communities from Petit-Saut dam, French Guiana - Lab288 P1 | ecosystem: Host-associated > Arthropoda: Insects > Digestive system > Gut ...
TCTCCTTATTTCAAACCATTCCTAATAGGGAACCTGTCAGATACATTCTTGCCTACCCGGACTCTGCTATATGTTTCAGTCAGACTCATCTTTACTAACCTTACAAGTTTCCTAGGGATACCAAACCCAATGAGAATCTTATATAAGACCTGCCTCCTAACTGAATCATAAGCCTTCTTGAAGTCTATAAAGAGCTGATGAACTTCTTCATTGTATTCCCATTTTTTCTCAAGTATTTGACGAATGCAGAATATATGATCAAATGTCGACCTGTTGCGTCGAAAGCCACATTGATGATCCCCGATAATTTCCTTCGCATATGGAATTAACCTTGAGAGCAGGATGTTGGATAGAATTTTGTAAGTGGTTGGCAAATGTGATATGCCGAATGGCGGATGGATTGACGAGCGTTTGTGAATCAGCTGCCTTTCAACATAAAATATCAAATGTAAATCTACCGCCCAAGTGTAGTTCTTGTCTTAAATATAAAAGAGAGTGGGAAGAAGTAGTGGAAGAACTAGAAACTGCAAAGAAGATAATTCATCTGTTACAGGAAGACCTAAATACCTACAAGGATGTTATGCCGCCAAACATACTTGATGTGAGTAGCTCCATACACTTGAATAGCAAGTCATCGGTAAACTGGGAAACAGATACAGGTACGTCAAGAAAATCTACTAGAGAAAGACACAAACATCAGCATACACCAGTAATTCCGATTTCAAACCGATATGATGTTCTACATAACCTGCAAAATGACGTAGAATCACTTAACACCCGATCGAATCACCAAACCAAACAGTTTGCACCTTTGAAACATAAGAAAACTATAAGCTCCCCAAACAGAAGGAAGAAGAAAATTCTACTAATTGGTGATAGTCATATACTGGGTTGTGCCAGTGAACTTAAAAAATACTTAGGTCTGGACTATGAAATTTCAGGAACAATAATGCCAGGGTCTAGATTACAAAATGTTACAAATCTAACAAGGAACGAAATATCCGGGCTCTCACAGAGTGATGCATTAATAATTTGGGCAGGCTGTAATGACATTAACAGAAACGAATCAATGAAAAGTCTCAAATACCTGAATGATTTTGTAAATCAAACCAAGAATACTAATATAAGGATACTAACAGCTCTACACAGACACGATCTACCGATTACTTCGTGTATTAATAATGAAGTACAGAATTTTAATAGGAAACTTCGTAAATTCAATAAAAATAAGGATAATGTGGGAATACTGGAAAAAGAAGCCAAGAGAGAGAATTTTACTCAACATGGTCTACACTTGAACAATTCCGGTAAGGATAAAATAGCGAGGTTGATGGCTCAAAACTTAACTCAACTGTTCGAAGTAACAAAGAAACTTCCCATCATCTCAAAATGGAGAACCACCCCCAGTGACCCGGACCCTATAAACAGTGCAAACTATGCTAAAACGACAGTCAATGAGCTTATTGTCATCAAGGAAGGGCAGGAAGATCTATTGGACCATATTAATCAAGGAACCAGGACATCAAATAGGTTGAAGAGGAAACCAAACACTAGAAGTGATGATTTTTTATGGACATAAAGCCGGAAAAGGCTCTCAATAATAATTTAACTGCTAGGGACGTAAAGTACGAAGGATAAAATATTAACAGAGACTCCAAAAACTTTAAAAATGCTGCTTTCACAGCAACCTATGTTAATAATAATTGCAATAAGATTCATGTAATTAAGGACCCCAAAATAGTGAAACAAGATATTGAAACTTCATACAGGAACCTTGATCACCCTAGTAAAACCAGTGTTCCTAGCAAGAATAGAAAAGTGCTTTAACTATATTTCATCAAAATATTAGGGGATTACATAATAAAATAGAAGAACTATTAAATTGTTGGTCTACTGAATTTCCACACTTACTCTGTTTCACTGAACACCATCTACGTGATTATGAAATAATGAATACATATATTGAGGGTTATATCCTTGGGACTAAATATTGCAGGAAGAATTGGAAACATGGTGGAGTAACCAAATTTGTGAATGAAATGCTAACGTTTTCAAATATCGATTTAGCTCAATTTTGCAATGATCATGACTTAGAAGTATGTGCTGTAAAACTGCAGATTTCCTCTTCCAAAATTATTGTGTTATGTGTTTATAGAACTCCATCTGGAAATGTTGAATACTTTTTAAACTCTTTAGAACAAATTCTCAATCAACTATATACTAATTCCACAAATATAATTATTTGTGGTGACATAAATATTAATTATCTTAACAACACCAATAATAAATGACAATTAGATGCCCTTTTGGCATCATATGGCTTGTATAGCATAGTGAAATTGACATACATGTTGCTTGAAATGGTTGCCACAATACAAAGTTGAAGTTACACAGAATGCAGAAACTGCCCCATAAGAATTTCATCACACAACGATGAGACAGAGATGAAGTAGGCCAGACTGGGAATATTGGCATATATACAGTGGACCTAATCTTGCACTTTGCACAAAGGACATGCATCACTGAAGGATATGATAAGTCTTGCACCTAATGTGATTTGTGACACAGCACAAAAACACTGGATTTCTTACAGTGGTTTTGTTAAACTTTATGGAAGGTACACCTTCTTTACTGTCTCACTGTACTAGCACATATTATTCTTTAATTCAGAAATAATATCAAGTAACTGCCATGCAAATTGCATCTCTGTGATGTCATAATATGATTAGATAGCCAAATTTCTTTTGTGTTCGTGGCTATGCCTTGTTCCTTGCAATTATCATGTAAATGGCACGACTTTGGAAAAATGCACTGGACGTAAAATATGTGTGTTGATTCCTTTACAGATTCTTGTTTAATGTTTATTCAACCAAAGAAAACTCAATTATATTTAATCATAGACTTATATAAGCCTTCATGTAAAGTGTCCTTTTTTTGTCAGATTTTAACCAAAACTGAATACAGGAAATAGATCTCAGCAGAAATCCCAATATAAAGTTTCACAACAAGCCATTCAGTAGGAGCCATTTTGTTCCCTGTAGACATACATGCAGACTGATGGAGACATGATGAATCAAGGAGTAACTTTAACAGATGTTTCAGCCAAGGTGTTTATAAGGAATGCATAATGCATTTGCCCCCCATAACCTACTGCAATATTCCATAAACCCCTACACTACAGTGTTGTTTCTGAAGGAACTCTCTGCAGAACTGTAACCACTCATCTTCTCATTTAAATATTATTTGGAGAACAGTTAGGCTTCATTTGTTCATTTATTCTCTCGTTCATTCACACTTTCTTTCTTTCTTCCTTCCTTTCTTTCTTTGTTTCTTTCTTCCTTTCTACCTTTCTTTCTTCCTTTCTTTCTTTCTTTCATTTGTTCATTTGTTTGTTCATTCCTTTCATTCATCCTTACAGAATACACTTTCAAACTTCTTAGTTTTTTTGTAACATAAATGTAGTGCATCATCCAAAATGTGTATTTTAAACGCCTTAAAATGCAGATGATTTTGTATTCCATGTTACATAATCTGTCTGTTCTTATTCCTGCACTATGGAACAATGCTGACACAATTACTGTATGCTAAAATCCTGTGTTTTCAATACCCAGAAATTGTGTCTACCTCCAGATGCAGAATGACAAGAATGTGTTCATGTGTGATGTTTATCTGAAATAACAGCAGTGAGTAAAACAAATAAATGGAATGAAGATGAAATAAGTATCCATGGTCAGTATAGGCAACTTTATGCTCAGTAATAACATTACAGTTTGTATTTGAAAATAGAATTATTGGTCATTATGTAATCCCTAAAGAGACACTAAACAGAAGTTTACACAAAGCAATCAAGAACACACTGTCATCGACAACAACAAAATACATAACATTTATAGCACATCATCTCTGTACAGTTAATCAAAATCCTAACCATTGAAAACATACAATTTAAAATTCCACATGGAATGTAATATTGTTTAGCACAGCCTGATTCATTTTCAACATCTGAATTGACATCATTGTTACCCTGGTGACTCTCCATGCTGGATTTACATATGTACGTAAATGACTAAGAGGGTTACCAGTTTCTGCCTGAATGAGATTTATGTAAAAATCAAATATATTCCACATCACATTTGATAAGAGGACTGTAATTAAGAGACTATACAGGATACTGTTTACTACATTGTTGACATACTTGGTCACTGATTAATTCTGTGTTTTAAATATGTATGTTGGTGGACAACTCATTATAACAGAACAAAAAGATATAAATAAAAGAGACACAAAAAAAAACATGAACGAGGATGTGCTTTGATGATATACATGAAATGTTATACATAATTATTTATTATATTTGTGAAATTATTTGTAACATTTTATGGCAGCAACTACAGTAAATTTACAAAAATATGAATGCCAGCAGGTAGAATACATACTCTCCCTTTGAAAAAAATTATGACCAAATTCAGTTCATAGACATGTAAATTCCTTCTTCAAAAGAACATATTTCATTGCTTTAATCAGGGAATTATTATGTTCCATGTGAAATTTAACACTGGTATATTACATTATTTGGAGTATTGCCAGCAATACTTCTGCAATGGATAAAATTATTAAAGCTTATGAGGCAACATAGTTGGTCTACACACAAGAGCATTTTTGCTTCATATTAACATTTTATGAAGAAAAAATGTACTGAGACATTATCTCAAGAAACCACTCATTAAATTAGTACATGTCAGTGCTATTGTGGAGCAAAATTTGTAAAATTAAGAACCATTTAATCTGCGTGTCTTTTTTAAAAAAGATCCACCACATATTTACCTCTCTTCTAACAATACCGCACCTTATGTTTATATTTGTGTTATGATGACATACATTAATCAGAAGCAGCACAAAATTTAATCTGTCTCATTTACGGTATGTATTTTCACATTTGACCTACAAAACTGATTGTGATAGGCCTATTCAAAACCAAACCCATTATTCCCTGTTGACTGCTTGGACAACATAGTGATAAATGGAACATGTACAATAATGGTATTTTATTTGAAAAACTTTTAGAAGTCTTTTCATATGGCTACATGTTACAGTCATCACAGACCATTATTAAGTCTGACACTGAAGGAAATAAAGAATAATAATAATAATAATAAAGAGTGTCTCTTTGATGATGTCCGTAAGCATGGAAGGGATTGTGGGACTTGCTGGTGGATGCAGGCTTTCTGTGTGGTAAATCTGTCACGCTCACAGACATGATGAAAGGGGTAAAGGTAAAGGTAAGAGGTAAAGTTCGCCCTATAACAGGCCACGAAGGCCCAGAGGGGGAGTAGATGTATACTTCTACTCTTTATTTAACCTCGGCGCTAGATGGGGGTGGGTGGAGAACGCCATGCCCTGGTCACTTTACTCCCAGGAAAAACCCTGTACCCATTGTATAGGAGGTTGGGTATGCCTCTGGGCCGGTCTGAATGGGTGCAGAAAATCTCACCCACACCGGCACTCGATCACCGGACCATCCGGCCCGTAGCGAGTCGCTACACCAACTGAGCTATCCTGACCCACATGATGAAAGGGCCAGATTATAATTTTTTAAAGAAACAGGAATGCTGGTATTCCTAATCCTTCAGGCATATAATTCTCCATTCTGATTTTCATTCAAACTGTAGCACAAAATGTAGAAAGTTAGTGTGAAGCAGTCTAAATACAACTATATTTGATATCTCTAGCTAGCGATGGTAGGTAGCTATCGGCAGCTACATGTTTCGGCCATCATCAGGTTGTTCATACTAAAGTAGATAAACTAATACAATATGCAAATTCAATCAGCTTGATGTTGAGATCTTGAACACCTTAACATTCGTTAATCTCACAGATTTTTGGTTATGGCTAGTAATAATGCTATGAGTATTTTTTGGAGGTGTGGATTTCAGGGTCAGGCAAGCTAGTTGACTTGCAGTAGACTGGTGTGTTGTTGTGTGTTGGTTGGCTTCTTGACAGGCCTAATCTAGTGGCAGGTGGGTGTGTGCTCCAAGGCAAGGAGGATCATGTCCCATGCTTGGGAGGTAGATTCTTTAGTTGGTGTGGAGGTTGGTGTCCCGTAGCTCATGATGTGTGGAGTATGTTGCGGCTTTTGCGCACTGTTTGCTGTAGGTAACCAGTGAGTTGCTCCAAACAGGTTATAGAAAACTGCACTTGTATAGTAGAATGTAGGTGATTGGCGTAACTTTCTTGGGGATTCTTAATCCAGCCTTAATGCAGTGTCACTGTTTCACAGACACACCATCAATATGATGAAACACTGTTATACAATACAACGTACAATGTGCCTCTCACACGATGGATAATAACAGCCTCGAAAAAGTTACGCCGATCAACTACATTCTACTACACAAGTGCAATTTTTTACAATCTGTTTCGAGCAACTCACTGGTTACCTACAGCAACCAGTGTGCAAAAGCCACAAAATACTCCAAACACCAATCTCCTTGCCAGCTAAAGAATCTACCTCCCATGCAAGGGACATGATTCTTCTGCCTCGGAGCACACACCCACCTGCCACTAGATTAGGCCTGTCAAGAAGCCAACCAACACACAACAACACACCAGTCTACTGCAAGTCAACTAGCTCACCTGACCCTGAACTCCATGCCTCCAAAAAATGCTCCTAGTATTATTACTAGCCATAACCAAAAATCTGTGAGATTAATGAATGTTAAGGTGTTCCAAGATCTTGACATCAAGCTGATTGAATTTGCATATTGTATTAGTTTATCTACTTTAGTATGAACAACTTGATGATGGCCACCATGATGGCCGAAACATGTAGTTGCCAATAGCTACCTACCATCGCTAGCTATAGATACCAAATACAGTTGTGTTTAGACTGCTTCACACTAACTTTGTGCATTGTGATTTAATACACAACAGGGATGTCGCACCCCAAAACTGAAGCACAAAATATTTCCCTCTTTATCCCAAAATGTGGGAATCATCTGCAGCATGTTTTGAGGATAATGAGTTCACAGTTTACAGTATAACGGTCATATCAGGAGTTCACAATTTACAGTATATCGGTCATATCAGGAGTTCACAATTTGCAGTATATCGGTCATGTCAGGAGTTCACAATTTACAGTATATTGGTCATATCAGACGTTCACAATTTATTTACAGTATATCAGTCATATCAGGAGTTCACAATTTATCACTAACATCTCATAATTAGGAACCATAAGGTTTGGTGGTAATAATGCTGGATTTTGATGTTTGTTTGGACATCAATACAAGAGCAAATAAAAAAAATTTGAATTAAATCATAAAGTGTGGATGAATTTCATGTTATTAAATGATTTTTACGTTATGTATTTTTATAACATGTTAATTCTGACCTCAACTAATCTGGGAAATTAAATTTGTAATCTATAGAGTAGAGTACAACAAATGGTAATACAGGGCATGATTCATAGACTAGGTGAAGTTGAAAGATGTTACAGAAGACCAATTAATGTGGATAAAACTAAGGTAATGACAATTTCATGACTACCATCCTCAGTACCAATTATGATAGATTAAAAAATGGGAAAATGTGGAATATTTCAATTATCTGGGTAACCTGATGGCAAGCAGTAAGATGTAAACAAAGTTAAATCTGCATTTACCATCACAAAAGCAGCTTTCAACAAGAAGATTCCTTTCACCAACTAAATGAACTTAAATTTAATGAAGAAACTAATGAAATGCTACATTTGGAGCATGGCTTGCCATGGTGCTGAAACCGGGACACTTCTGAAAATAGATCAAAAAATGAGTGGAAAATTTTGAAATTTGACAAAGGAGAAGGATGGAGAACATCATTTGGACCAATAATGTGGAATATAAAGGGAGTACTACATACAGTCATGCAAGAAAGAAACATCCTACACCGTGTGAAATAAAGGAAGGCTAAATGGTTTGGTCACATCTCACATAGGAACCGCATTTTAAACTACATTATTGAAGAAGAGACAGAAGGAAAGAGAAAGCGAGGAAGAAGAAGTAAGCAGATACTGGATGACCTTGCAGACAAAATAAGATAATGAGCTTTGAAGGAAGTGCTATGGAGAAGTCACTTTCAAAGAGGCTATGGACTTGTCAAAAGGTAGACTACACAATGAATGAAAGTACAGCAATGCTCAAAGAATACACAAAGATTTGAAACTCTCATGCCAGGATTAGGTACCTACTTACCAGCCTACCAAATTGAATGGTTGTCATATCCTAGAAGATTGTGACAGTAGTGTGCCCGAAAGTTGAAGATAAAAGTCTCCTGGGATGTGACATAGTGTTCTTGGATGAGCAGTTCCTGGTGTTTTGAATTACTGTAGTGTTATCATCTTCAGGTGTCAAGCATGCTAAGAAGAAATTCTTTAGTATCAAACAGTCAAAAATCATTCTTCTTTGACTGCTTAAAACTGAAGATAATGGAAATACAGTCCTTCAAAATTTCAGGGGCTGCCAGGTAACAATGCATCACATCCCGAAAGAGTTGTATGTCCATCAGTTCTGAAGTCAGAACCTTAAATCATGCTTAAAACCTGTATTAAATCAACACTACAGACAAGAATGTGTAACTTTCAGATAATATTGCATCTTATCTAATGCCTTCAAAATAACCTTAAAAAATGAGTGGTCCCTAAGATCCAAGTCAGTGATCAAACTGATTTCTAAAGACAATTTGACTTGTCTTTGTATCATTTGTTTCACAGTACACTAATGAGATACACTGGCAAGATACACACATTGGACAATGTCATCACTATACACTAAAACCAGTATCCAGGCAAATATGTATGAAATAAGTAACTACGTTTTCATACCCATGTAGTTCTGAAAGTGCATCCTTTTTTTTTGTGGTGTATCACATAGCAAAATAGTTTGAATCAATAATTACTGAACTCAAATAATAAATAACAGAAAAAAAGATCAGAATATGGAAAGATTAAATAACTCATGACTTGGCACTATAGGGTCTAAGAGTCATTGGACCATTAATTTAAAATTAATCTTCCTTATATAGAAGATTAATTTCCTGGTGGTAAAGCAGCCGGAGCATGGCACTGACTACACATCCCTGTCTAGCACTGAGGTTGAGTATGGGTAGAGCTATACCTCTTCCTCTCCTCACTGTCTGTTAGGCATGTTATGGGACAGTCTGTAGCCTAAAAGGTTACTTAATCCGTTTACATTAATGGCTTATTCTCTATGGTATATTACAAAAGCTTGTAACAAGTCCTTTGTATCTCGTATAATAATCTTAATCATTTAAATTACAAGGAGATTAAAATATTATTTTAAAGGCAGTAAAGCCCAAATCATTTTCCACAACCACAAATAAATTTGTTTTAAAAAGTACTTAAATACATATTTGAAAATAACATAACATAAAACATTTAGAATGGAGAGTCTTTTATGAAACCCTGAAAGGTTCAGGCATAAATTATGCATGGAGTTCTAACAGTATTTGTCACACGCAAGAAGTAATCTTGCAAATTAGTTATACAATGAGGAAGGTTTGATCACTAAACACTATTATGTAAGTAGTATTTAAATTGAGTTTCAGTAAATTCAGACATATACAAGGGCTCATTCTATTACACCAAAACAAAAGACACCAAATCTTTCACCATAAATTGAAACGTCTCACTGAGGAGATGGAAAGATGGAGGACATCACTGAGGAGATGGAAAGATGGAGGACATCCAAAACTTAAGTACTATTTTGTATGAAAATTTTTATAGGTCACAGATAAATTTGCCTTATCTTTTCCATTCCAGTGTTTCAATGCTCTTTAAACCTACTTTTCCATTACTAAGTGCTCAGAGTAGAATGATAGACCACCCAAATTCTCTCCCAAGATCCTAAAAGATATTATACGACTTCTAAACTGCCAAAACCCATTCTAAAATTATTTTTCCTGCAATCGAGCATTGCTGCAATAAGTTCAAACAAACAAAGCAGCAGCGACAAACAAGGAAAGCAGCGCAAGCTGACATAAAAAAAATTACACACCTCTCTTTTATACAAAAATAATGTTTGCACATAAGATACATGAGGTTATGATGGCAGTAAACGTTAAGATTACACTCTTTTGTGGCATTGTTTTGTATACTTTTGTAGACAGTTACCAAAGTTTTGAAGGAACTATCAGCCTCCATCTTCTCTACCCATAAACAACCATTTTATTTCCTGTTCTGTACAACCATCAAAATGGTATTGAGGCTGTACAATGGTAATTCATCAAGACAGTTGACAAACACATAAGAACAGAGGGGCCCACAATAATTCTCAAATAAAATAAAAACATTTCATCCATATTGTAAAACTCCTTAACAAAGAGATTGAAATTTGGAAGACAGAAATAAAATATGATTTTGTACAGGTTCTTTAAGGGCTCTTAATCTGATTACCTTTCTTATGGAGACTTTATATTTGCATATCAAAAATGTCTATTTTCAAAGGTAAAACAATGTAAGTATGCCATAAATTCTGAGGAATCTATCAGAATAAGGTCTACTGACAAAGAAACAAACAAATGATCATTGTCACGCATTTAGTTATGGGGCCCTGAGTTCTGTGTCTTTTATTGTCCCACCCTACTTACAACTTCAGCAGAAATGAAAACAGCAGTTCTGTATACAAGGGAAACACACCAGAAATATGACACAAACTGAAACACTGAACAATAAACCTTTGTATCCAAAATGTCTAACCCGAAACGTACCATAGCAAACAAAACGTACAGAAATTACATCCACAGTCATGCATTTACAGCTTTAAAAAGAACCGTATCAAGCAAATATGGATCCTCCTTTGTGATATGGCTACAGTCCTGAGTGTTTAATATCTTGTATGTTTTTATTTTTCTGTCATTGGTGATACATGAATCTCCCATCCATCCCATCATTTTTCACAGCACATCCTGATACTATAGGTAATGTACATGTTCATTTTTAAATATTCTCCACTCATCTACTACATCCTCTCCCTTGGAGCCAAAAGAATTGCTATGCATTTCATTTGTGGGGCCTAGGATAGCATAATCGGTATAGTGACTCAGCTGGACGGTTAGGAGTTGGAACCCCAGTGGTAGCAAGAGATTTTCTCTTCACCACACCTACCCCGACCAGCCCTGTATTCAAACATGCCTCCTGTACAATGGGTACCGGGTCTCTTTCCAAGAAGTACAGTGGCCATGCCATGCCAATGAACACACACCTCCATCCAGTATTGTACTTCCACTACCACTTCTGTGCCTTCAAGCCTTCTTATGGGGCGACCTTTATCTTTAGTCTTGCTCTCAAACACTGTTGGTCTAGGTTCTTATTCTAACCTTGTGACATACACAAATATACATTATGTGTATTGGTGACAGTCACAAGACCCCTACTTCCTTCCAATAGAACGGGAAAAGTGTGTGGATGCAAGCAGATGTCATATAAACAATTCCAGTTTGTTCTTGAGGGTTGTTTGACCATACATCTTCCTTGTGAAATAATGTGGAATGCCAACTTGATGCAACAAGGTAATTTTATTAATGTATTCTTAGCTCAACATGTTTCGAGTACATATGCCCATCATCAGGAGCATTGGATGTTGAGTTGCAGCATATGGTTTTCTGCACCAAGTTTTTGGATGGGTGGTGGTCTTGAGAGCCGCTACATAGGTCGTGTTTACAGTGTGGATGGTGCCGTTGTATGGCACCATCCGCACCGTAAACATGACCCATGCAGCGGTCCTCAAGACCGCCACCCATCCAAAAGCTCGGTGCAGAAAACCATATGCTGCAGCTCAACATCCAATGCTCCTGATGATGGGCGTATGTACTCGAAACATGTTGAGCTAAGAATACATTAATAAAATTACCTTGTTGCATCAAGGTGGCATTCCACATTATTTCACATTATTACAAAAATATTCTCCAGTGTTGTACACATCAAGAATATAGATCCCACCAACAATACATGCAGGAATGAATTCCCAAGCCTGCAATTCAGATCTGCCTCTATCACATATGTTGGTCATTCCCCACGTTTTTCAAAACAGTCATTTCCACCATTGATTGTGTATGATTGTAGTATTACTCGGAATGTAGTACTCATCTCTATCATTGGTGCATGGTATACATCATTGATCACATTTATGTTAAGATATTACCTAACACTGAAGGTTAAGAACAATGAGCAGTTTAGTATACGAGACACACATATAGTGGATATTTCAAACTGGGTGTTACTATTTGTTACCAGCAATACATCTAGAATTAATACAGGGCTTCAATAGAATTAAATGCCTTAATAAATAATATATGTAACAGAAGCAGAGAGAAGGCTGTGTTTTAAAAATAAAAAAAAACTTGACAAACCATTTAATTTAATTTCACTGATATATTATTGCAATTAGAACGTTCTGGAAACAGTTACTTTGAAAACTGCCTTCTTTCCCTGGGAATAAATGTAGATTTCATTTACTGGCTGTGACATATTTTATGAATGCTTGCACAAGTTCATACCAAAATACAAGAGTTACTGTGCAGGCGATGTTTTCCACCACTGGCACCACTGTCTCCACCACCTAACCTTGCACAACACTGCGGTTGCTGCTGTCCATGGTAACTGTGATTGTGACGATGGTGATGGTGATGATGGTGGCTGTGATCCTGTTGTTGTTGTTGTTGTTGTTGTTGTTGCTGCTGCTGTTGCTGTTGTTTTTGTTTTTGTTTTTGTTTTTGTTTCTGTTGCTCTTGTTCCTTGTCAAATATGGCTACCTGTTCTGCTCGCACACACAGAATTCCATCTGACTGTGATGTAGATGGTGCCCCCAGTGGTATGCTTGTTCCTGGCACATCACCATCATCATCATCATCATCATCAATGCCCTCAGCCACATTGCTAAGCACTGGATTTATTTCACTCTCTGTCAGACTGCCCCACTGACTTGCAAGAGGCACTGCCACTTCTGCTGTGACACCACTGGTTATGACATGAGCAGGAGGAAGAGCAGGATCAGGTATTAAGGTGGGGAGAACTGCAGGAGTGGGGCCATGCATGGGGAGTAGCGGTAATGTTAACAGTTCATTAGAATCACTAAGTGAAGATGGAGATGTGCGTAAAGGGGCTCCTGTTCTTGAAGTAGTGCCTGTAATACTACTTGTTGACCTTATCTTGGAAGGTGATGTGAACGTCCTAGAGCGAGGTGCTTTGAGAGGGACCTGGTCTTTGATTTCATGATCAAATGAGCCAGAATAGCCACATGTCATGAACACAGCACCCATAGAGTTCGAACGTGACTCTGCAGAAAGAAAGGTGGTGAGTTTGTAATATAAATAATAGTCACTCTTTAAAGAATGCAAATCATTTTAAATAATGTTCTAAAATCCAGTTCCTACCTCACAGAAAAACTTCCATTCCAATTTTAAAGTCCAGTTGGTACATGCTGTATATGAAATAATTTCTTCTTTATTCTCAAAATCGTAGATAATCCATAAATTCATTGTACTGACAAAACGTAGTGTTACTTAATGATAAAGCAACATGGCTGGCGCGTGAATCACATTGGTAGCACATCAAGCAGAAGAAAAAACCAACAAGGACAACGACAATAACAACAATGACCAAGCATCAAATAACATCGCAGCACATGAGTATGGAACAACGTGCATACAACAGCAAAAGGTAGAGTAGTGTAAATACACATATGTGCAATAACATGTGCAATAAAGTAGTGTAAGAGTTGTAATAAATAGAGCATACAGACACTAAGCACCAAATTCACGCTACATAAGAACATGATAACGTGACAACCACAACATTTGTAAGACACAGACAAAGATACAAACAGAAGTTTTGAAACATGTAAGACATAAAGATAGATAATAGTGTGTTAAAGGCTGTTGGATTCCATTATATGGTACATAATTATCACTGTGCTTTTAAGAGTTAAATTAAGGGTGTTACCACCAATTCATATAAATTTAGAGGTAAATGTGTATTAAAGAAGCATCACTTTCCTATCACCCTTTAAAGTTGTAGATCATGTTTCAGTCACTAACGAGGCATTGTAAAGTCAATCGCAGATTCTTTGATCTTAAACATAAGCACACAGACATTTCAGATTATTAGAGCACATTATGCTGGGCACCTCAACTGTTTCTGCTCTTTTGTGCAACCCTTTGCCTAAGCAGTCAGCAGCCTGGAACTTTGGACACCATGCATTATCTTGCTGACAAAGATGTCAATGACGTCACCTGGTTTCAAGGAATGATGGTCCAGGTGCCTACATCTCAATACTACTGGTGCCTCACAATGACAAACAATATGTGAAGCTGTTTCGGATGCCTGTTTGCATCTATTGCACCTGGGACTGACTACCAGCACCAGTTCCAATAGATGACCTTTTAAATGATAGTTTACCATTAGCAGCCCTGTCATTATACCTAGTTCATTTCCGCTCAAGCTCAGTTATTCCCCAGCTCTATTAGCAGGAGGTATTTTAGGAAAGTCCTTAGATTGCCTTTGTCCATGAATTGATTGCTAATATTTCTTATGTTTCCTGCTCGTCCAACCCCTGATCACTCCTGTGCCAACCTTTTCTATCAGATTATTAACTTTTAAATTGTTGTTTCTTTGTGACACAAATATCACAAGTGTAACTTTGTCTAATTGCTATTGTCACATAATTTCTACAAGATGTTTGCCGACTAATAGAATTACAATGAATTATTAAGCATTAGGAAAATACAACACGTGAACTCAAAAATGTAACATGTAAATTGTAGGAAGATTAAAAAAAAACTATTAAAATTAGTATCTTCTGTAAATGTCAGCACATCACAATACGTTTTGTGCCTGCTATGTCCCTACAGAAGCAGCTGATTCTATAATATGACAAAGAATCTACTGTCCTACACTTGATTCCAAAAACCAAATTCCAGCAGTACTTCCAGCAATTGCATAAATGCTGGACATGTTGCGTAAACTCTGAAGTGAACTAGTTGGAAAGGGATACAAATGACTAGTAACAGAGGTGTATGTGTGTTTTTATTGAATCAAGTGTGAAAATTTTGGACCACACCCTTCAATTTGAAGCAGTGTGCTAGATGACATCATACACAGCAGTCATCAAAATGACTTACCAACTTTAAAAGGACATTAAGAAATTATTAAAAGTGCAATGTCATATCGCATGTGTACTACTTAAAAAGGTTACATAAAAGAGGAAATGAATTAAATCAAAATTTGTTTCTGTCCAAACTGAGGAACCCACTGAGATGTAGCATGCATATCACAAGTGGTCACAGTACCCTGCTCTTTGTTACTGACAGACATTATTGTCAAGTACTTCATTCAGCACAGTAAAGAAAATGTCACATTGCCGTGTGTTCACAATTTTAAGGTTGTGCAGCAGTGCAGTTGAGAATTCCATTCTTCAGGGACATGAGGCCACAATGAAAGTCACAGAAACATCATGACACAAGCAGGCCACCAAGGACTGTCATGATAATGAAGTCAAGAATGGGTTTGGTATGAGGCTAGGATGGGGGAGACAGAAAATGCATACAGAATTTTAATGACAAAACCTCTAGTAAAATGTCCACTTGGAAGACTAAGAAGCAAGCTAGGAAGATAATATTCAGATAGATTTTTAAGGAGTTAGGTTGTAAGGATGGTAGATGGATGAAATTGGCTCATTGTCATGGAGAGTGGCAGGTTTTGGTGTTGTTTAATTTTTTAGTTATGCTATCAGACATTTTGTTAGTAACATGCACTTAATGTGGATATAAATGTGATATGGGACAGCTACAAACATCGCTGATGCCACACTGCACAAAACCACGGATGGTTGCCTTTCTATTTAGAGACTTACCATACAAAGAAACATTCCATATCCATGTAGTTTACATCATACAAAAATATTTTGCACTAAAACAGATTTTAATGAAACTGAGAACATTTTATTTATATACTAAACAAATTTAACTGGAATGACAAATTTTGTTGCAGGCCCATCAGAATTTGCACATTAGTTTCAGAGATGAAATGTGGACATATGGAAAGACAGCCTCCATATTATTCATTTTACATGCAAACAATATATTATAATATTTATAATTCAAAACAAGCTGTTTATGAATGAATAATAAAATTAAAAAATTATATTATCATGTATTTTTCAAGTAAATCTACTGTTTATTTTTTAAAGTTGTTCTTTTATATTTCACATTCCCTTGCAATTCAGCCATCACAAAGTGTCTGGCTTGCCTTCCAACAGCTGAGATATTCAGCACTAGGACACTAAGTAGACTCTTGAAACATGATAAAGCCCTATATAAATATACAATGATGTATCAGTCAAATACAACAAAACTTTATTATGTTTATTATTGTATTAAGTCAACATGTTTTGATTCTTATTGAATCATCTTCAGACCCTTCTAAGATACAGATCCTTACTTAGCAGTGTTTAAAAATGCACTGTGGGATCCTAAATGCTTACATTCTTGATATAACCATGTATAAAATTCATGTGTCGTTTTGTTCTTATTGTACTATCAGGATTGTACAATAAGAACAAAATGACACATGTATTTTATACATGATTATATCAAGAATGTAAGCTTTTGGTGTCCCACAGCCCATTTTAAACATTGGTAAGTAAGGATCTGTATTTTAGAAGGGTCTGAAGATGATTCTATAAGAACTGAAACATGTTGCCCTAATACAATAATAAACATAATAAAGTTTTGTTGTGTTTGATTGATACATCATTGTATATTTATATATGTGTTAAACACTTCAGGATGGCAAACATTAAATGATAAAGTAGGCATAACATATCATAAAAGTCTACTTTCAACTTAGAAACAGTGTGGTAATATGGAAGTACAGGAGAATGAATTTCAAGGGGTAGAAGAATGTGTTCACTCCTTTCAGTGAAGTTATGGCATACATGCCAGAACATGTTTCATAACAATGCTACTTAGCAAGACAACATACCCTACCTCTTGGTTTGTTGCTCTTAACTGGAGAGTTTGCAATGGATCGTCTTGCTATATCCTGGAACGTAACAGGTGAATAAACATGACGCTCCTCAATACTTGAGAGCCCCAAAATAGATTCTTTTTCGGGTTTGTCACTGTCTGACTTTGTGCCGACAGACGATGCTCGACGAACGACAGGCATACGATACTCACGACGATCAAGCCAGTATGTCTTCATACTACCTGACATGTAATAAACATATCATAGGATGCATAATATAGCTGACTCTCAAACTGCTTTAGGGTGTTAAAAATTTGATTTCAGTGTTGGACAGGTACATTTACAGACATGTATCACACAGAATTATGAAAGATTAAAATCTAATCTTTACTATATATTAATATATAATAAATTACACATGTTCCTCTCAAAATATATTTATATTTAGTTCAATTACTACCATCAGCTGTTTTACATACCTTTCCCTTCAACTGTCTTATCTATACCACCATGCACTCATATTATATTAGCTGTTTTACATACTTCCTCTTTAATCAGTTCATCACTACCACAATGCGTTCAGATTACATTAGCTATTTCCCAAACCTTTCCCCATGACAATTTATCATTACTACTATGCTTACACATTACATTAACTCTTTTACTTACCTTTACCTTTAACCTGTATTTCCCCACGTTCAGTCACCCTATACTCTGGAGACAGCAAATCACGAGTTGACTGAGAGATATGAATCTTCATTGCTTCACTTGTTGACTCCATGCGTGAGGCTGTGTTGACAGAATCGCCAAATAGACAGTAACGGGGCATCTTAAGTCCTACTATGCCAGCCACTACTGCACCAGAATGAACACCCACTCGAATCTGCAGATGAGAACCTAAAAAAAACACATTCATCAGCCAGGTAAAGTTATCTTTAATCATTCTTAGGTATTCTGATACCAACATAAAAGCTTGCATAAAGCATCATGAGCAAGTTGGCAATCCACCTGCTCCATATGTAGGTGATTCTAGTTTAAAATTTCAAGTGATGGTCTTAGTGGTTATTCTGTAATTGTTAAAGAAGTGTAACTATACGCTAGTTTTACTAGCATTTCACATTACCTGTGGAGGGATCCTTGAGATCAGTGATGGCCTCCACCATATCAAGAGCCATGTCACACACCTTCTCAGCATGATTCATCTCCTTTTCTGGTGCACCAGATACCACCATATATGCGTCACCTATTGTCTCCACCTGACGGCGATATAAAACACCCTGTTGAGGCCTATGGTGCGCGCATGCCTAACGTGCCATCAGAAGAACCAGGGGAATGAAAGTGGGGATAAAACACATAAGTAAAAAAAGAAACAAGAAAAAGGAAAAAGAACAGAATTACTAAAATCTGAGCAGGCAACTGAAGCAGTACTCTGAGTGTTCTGCATGAGGTGCGCTAAACTTCAGTTTGTTATCATGGGGGCCCTTTTGAGTGAAAAATTCTGTACCAGCATATGCACAATTATCAACAGTTACACTGCTCTGGGCATTTTAATGTTTCCAAATTCTGTGCAACACAGTAGAATTGAAGTGAACAATGGAGTCTGACAACCACATAAGGGGAAATGGTGAAATTATCAAAGAAAATAAATTACATTCGAGAGGAGCAGAACTGTGCATATAAAATTGTAGAGGTTGTTTGCGACAGTATTCAGTGTAATGTAACTGAAAACTGGCATTCTTTCATATCACCTGACCACAATTGATTTTCTATGTTGTAACATAACTACATAAACTAACATAATTAACTCTGTAACATTACTAAAAATTTATGTTTTTCTTTTGTGGTATTATCGGACACATATTTAAAACAGGCAAAGCCTTAATGGATATCTGACATTTATGGTATTACAGGCCAGATAACTTTCTTTTAGTGTGATAAAAGATGGGTATTGTAAAATTTTCAGTTACTGCGCCACACATACATTAAAATGCACATAACAGTGTAATGCTTGAAAATCTGACACATGTTGATACAGCATTTTTTAGTCAAAATTACTTGTGCAACAATATCCTAAAGTTTGGCACACGTTATGGGGAACACACTCACAGGCTCAGAAAATTATGAAACCTTAAAAAATAAATGCTGGAAAAAATACCTTAGTAATTAAATATTTACAGAGAATCAAGCTATAATTTGGCCAGTGGAAGAAAGAAGCACTGTCCCTCCTGATTCAATAATATTACCAGTAAAGTCATTAATCATTCTACAGAATTACTGAAAAAAGGGAAGAACCATGTGACTTCAGTTAACTAGAGAAACATGCAGCAGGAAGTAAATTTAATACACAAAGTAACAGCAGATGCAAAAGCCTTGGAAAAATAAAAGATGTGAGACATTTTCTCACAATGTGCATTGAAATATATCCAATACTTCATTTCATTTTACTTTCAGTAACAAGTCAAGTGAAACTGCAATTTGTTATGCAAACTTATAAATAAGCACTCTAGCAGAAGCTAACTTTGTCCCCTGCATCATAAACTATTTTCTTCACACATAACTTCATTATCTCCATATATAAAATACCGCACATAAGTCACCCCCTGGTTGCCATGGTTATCATTGGTGGTGTGTCCACTGTGATACGTATGCTGAGTAGAAGAAACAACTGAGCAGCCAGCACATAACACGAGATAGACAACATAGTAGAATCGGTCAAGAACACTCTGGTAGATGAAATTAATGCTTGGTCTGCTCTAAGAATAAATGACCAATGCAAGAGGCCATGTAGCAGCACATGAGTATCATGGTAATCCATCATATGATAGCTTACCAGGTATGTCCTGCATAAGGTATGCACTGAGGAGAATGATTAAAACTGGGTATTCAGCATTGTTTCCATGGGTAACAGGTGTGACCCACTAAGGATAAAAGTAGTGTGAATGTTATGGCAAACCATCATACAATGGGCACATGGCTAGAATAAAAATAATTCATGCTTTTACCTGAATTTAAAGACAATAAACAATTAAATTTATTTTGTGCAGCACAATATGTGGAAATATTTGACATGTTTATGTTAGAACAGAAAATCTCTACAATAAAACTAATGAAACTTTTTTATGTGTGTCAAAAGACATGTCAGCTTCTTTCACATCATCAAAACCATTGGCTCTTTCCCTCAACCATGTTTACACCAAGTATTCCCAATAACCATAGCATAGTTCATCAGTAACTGATGTTTAAACTTTTCACTCTTTTAGGACAGATTACATTCACCTACCCCCCTTTCTAGTCTCCATATGTTCCACTCAGAACTTGATATGTACAGTTCCTCCACATTTAACACATTAAGCCTTACCCTGCTAACGTGGAGAATATGGTGAGCTCCTAATAATACCAGCAGATGGCAGATGGGATTTAATTCAGTGCTTAAAGAGTTAAATGGTGGATCTATTGTGAAGTTATAAAACGGAAAGATATGTTACAGCATGCCGTTAAAAACTGGTACTAAATGCCTAAACCTGTGTATGAGGATATACATCTGACCGTGACTAAAACATGTAGTGATGATGGAACATGTAAAGCATAATTTTAATTTTGGGTAGACAATTTTATGAATAAATAATTTTGATGTTATGCATAAACAATGAATAAATCATCATTATACTTATTACAGTATATTTAGTTGTTTAATTGGTTAGAAATACAAATACAGAATTAAAGTGCTGTATACCTTATAGACACCATTTTGTTCAGTGAGTGTGTCAAATATTGAATACATTGCATTCAGCATCGAGACAACTTCCATAGGTGTGATACGGCTGCATATTTCTGTGAATGTCACTACATCTGAGAATAGGATAGACACACTGTCGAACATCTGCCACAACAGAAACACAAAACCTTTATTTAGACACTGCCAATAGAATATCTTGGAATGTGAGCAGATTAATTTGAACTGCTGTAGAAAATGTCAATACAAATTATTTAAATACCCTCAAATTTAAGATCTTTGTAGAATTAAATTTATGTTTGGAGGTTATAAATCTTAAATTATAGGTATAACAATACTTTCCAGGGCCAGTTAAAATATCTGCCAAATAATCTTCTCTGAACTCAGACAGCAATTCATTCTAGAAGATTACTACTACATCTTTATTAATATTTGTGTATGTGTATGTATTAATACATATGCAACTGGTGGTATTTGAGATTCTCACAGCAGTACTGCTAAAGATTAAAGTCTTGCAGGAAGTTATGCCATGCTAATTGGTTAATAGTAACCAATATTTTGAAGGGTAATAGTGCCTTTAAATCATCACAGGGGACAAAGAACACTTGAATATTCATTCACACTTCTGTAATTTCATAAGCAAATGTATAACTGAATGAATAGGAGAACAAACAGAAATACTTTCTTTAATATGTGCCCCACAGTAGTTTGTATTGTGCTACATGTTTATATAAATAAAATTAGTTAGAATACAATCCACGTCACAGAACAAACACCACACTAAAAAAAGGTTATAAATTCAAGAATTTGCTTCAAACATATATACTGTGTCCGTCTCATTATTACTTGCATTGTGTTTGAGTCTAAAATATGTGCTCAGGACCCACATGCGAGTGTAATGTGAAGGTATAACATGAAGATGAAAATCTACAAACCTATTTAATTTGGTATTACAAAACGCGATACAAAGTATAAAAATGGAAACTGGTGGTATAAAGATTGGTAAAGAAAATTTGAATGTATTAGCATATGCAGATGACATTGCATTAATAACCTAGGGAGTGATAATGTATTTGAAATATCAATGATAGAACTATAGGAGTTCCATACAATTCTGGCCTGTACTTATATATCACCTGAAAGTGATTTCTGTGACTTTCTAAATAAATTAGATAACTTGATTACAAAAGTACATTCAAAGGGAATATACCTAATTTTATGTGGGGACTGGAATGTTAATTTTTTGTACAAGAATGGAAAATTACGAGATTTACTGAACTTGCTGTTGATGAATAACTTGATAAATGTGATAGAATCACCAACAAGGATCACCAGTTACTCAAAATCTCTGACTGATGTTGTAATAATAAATAACAGTAAAGAAAAGAGGCTAGTGGAGGTGTTGGATATGGGTTATTCTGATCATCTGGCTCAATATGTTTGTATGAAACCGTTCCAAGTACAAGAGGGGCAAAAAATGATGTATATAAGGCAGTTTACAAATTCGAATATGGATTACTTTAAATATTTAA
>Ga0123352_10003690_pt1 | contig 22275 bp, 10 predicted proteins | sample TergutLab28metaG_FD_89700 | JGI IMG/M metagenome (GOLD analysis project Ga0123352, IMG submission 89700) | Labiotermes labralis P1 segment gut microbial communities from Petit-Saut dam, French Guiana - Lab288 P1 | ecosystem: Host-associated > Arthropoda: Insects > Digestive system > Gut ...
AAAAAAATTTAAGGTTTTTTTGAACAGCGCTAAAAAAAATTTCAACACAACCCTTTTAAAATAAGCCCCGGACTTTTTAAAAAAGACTCTTTTTTTTTTTCCCCCCCCCCCCCCCATGGTTATGAAGTCATTCTTATCCCCAGAGGTTAGATTAGACTTTCCATCTACAACCAGGTCTTCCCTTCCTACAACACTTTATTACTCTAAATGCTTATTCACACCATACAACTGGGAATCAGATCTTCCTACAACTCAGTCAATCCTACAGCTCTTCCTTTCTGTACATGTTTATTCTATTATTTAGGGAATCTTGTCTACCCACACTCCATCTACAGAATGGCTTCAGTTTAATAGTATGTCATCATACAAAATGGAGAAGTGACCTGAATAAATTTAATAAATGTTTGTAGACCAACAAAGGTATTAAAAATTCTTGAACATCAACAATATAAGGAATAAACTATATGGAGGAAAATATGTCTGGTAGGCTTGAGAAGGCAACTTCTCCTTCTGACTATCAAGTGTCAAGCAGTGGACTATCACAGGGAAATTCTTGTTATTCAAATAGCTCAGGACAGAGAAAGTTAGAAATAAAAAATTTTGACAATTAAAAGAAAATATTTTCATTTCATAAATCTCCTATAATCCAAATGTGAGAAGACACTTAGATATGTGATTTATCCCTTCCATACCCAGAATGCAGTCATGAATACATAACTAAATTCTCATCACACATTAATTATTGATACTACTCTGCATGAATTATTCACATGTCTGCATCCTTTGGGTCAGGAGAATAAAATATGGGTGGGGGGATTTCTTATTATTTTTATTGTCCATGGAACATTGCTCACTCATGACGTACTCATTCGTCGTTACTCAGGGGTCAAAGAATTAATTTGTGATTGATAGTCTTCAGAAAAACGTGGCAGAGCAGATGTTAGCATTTTAAATATATTTTACTTACAAAATCCGATAACCCTAACTTGAAAGAAACTTAAAATAACTTTGAAGACAGGCAAAATAATCTCGGAGATTAATGTGTGCTGTGTGTTCATGTGTGGACACAAGTTATGACAAACATTTTCTGGAAGTTGTTCTGGAACCTGTAACTCACACAGTTGAAAGCAGGCAGGGTCCTGCAGACCAATTGTTATATTTAATTTTTAGGTGCATTCACAAAATTGCAAAAAGTGACTATTAGCTTTGTCATGTCTGTCCATCTGTTCATCCTCCTTCCATCTGTTTGCATGGAATAACTCGGTTTCTATAGGACAGATTTTAATGAAATTTGATATTTGAAGATTTTTCAAAACTCCATCAAGATATTCAAGTTTGATCAAAATCTGACAAGAATAATGGGTACTTCACACGAACAACTATCTACGTTTATGATAATAACTCACCGAATTTTTCTTGGAATGAAAAATGTTTCAGACAACAGTTATAGCAAAAGTCAAAACACACATTTTTCTGAAAATCCTACAGTTTATGAGATAATGTGAAAATTATGATAGAGCCAGAAGAACCAGAGATCACAATATCACACAGCACATGCGTGTTGCATGTTGTATAACTAGGCTACAGACACACACTCAGAATATATAATACTTATTCCTTGTCCCCTGCAACAATGGTTAGCAAAGGCACCTCCATGTTACATTACACATACATTGCCTACCTTGTTATATAAGGCAAGATATTGAATAAAAAATACAATTACAGCTTGTCTTTACATGTGACATCCCTTTGTGTGTCAACAATACAAATAAATGAAATGAATATCAGTCTATACACAAATGTACCAGTATTAGATGAGCAAGACCTTTTGACCTAAGTAAGGTCATCTTCAGGCTCTCATCCAAGTTAAAACAATGTTATTTTAAAGATGACCTGATTTAGGATGAAACATGTTGCTCAATTAGACAGATAAACTCTGTCTTCTAATAATGGCAGTTGTTTTGAGACTGATAATAATTCATTTTATTTACTGCCCATCATCTTTTCATAATGCACAATTCTGAAAAGTTTTAAGCAACATGTAATTGTTATTACATTAGTAAATAACATGTAATTCACTACACAGCTCATTTCATAAAAAGACTACGTTCAAATAAATTGCCTGTGAACAGAAGAAAAGTTAAAGAATAATTTTCTCCATAAGTGTGTTTTTAAATTAATACTCAAAAAATATAGGAAATTATTTCATACAGGTCTAGCAACTGATATTAGTGAAATATGATTGTCTAAAGCCTGTAATACTCTAAATTTACAGCTGCCAAATTTTCTGTATGTTCCATTCAACATAATAAAATGACTTGACAGCTAGCTCAATATTTCTCAATTATTTATTGCCGTATGAAGTTCTTCAAGTATAATTTTTAATTTGGATAAGAGTCAAGTGGTTATCAGGCTTATCTATTTTAGCTTAGTTTTGATGACATTGCAGATCAGAAGCAGTAAATGGCTTACTTATTACTCAACTGTTCCCTTGAACTTTTTAATGTTTCCTCATCTACATATTTTATGTGGTGAAAAAATCTAAATATGGCCCTGCTTTAATGTACTGTCCAAGCATTTATCTGGAGGAACAGGGCCCATATCACGATATCTCGCCTCTGGGTTGAAACCAGATCCTTTTGAATATGAAGCTTACTTCTGTATTTATTTGTTTATTTGTGTATTTATTTGAAGTACATTCCATAGATCCTAATTGGACAAGACCTTAGGATACAGAAACTGTCAACAGATCATTACAGTAAATGTGTTGCATAACACACATGTCAATTTAAATAAAATAATATTCATAACTTAGTATTAATATGTAGGTCATAAGTATTGTCGTAATAAGGCCTGTAATAATTGTACGTGAACAATAACTAACAAGCTAGCTAGCTGACTAACTAAACTAAACTTCACTAAACTAACTAACTAACTAAGTAACTACATGGAGAGGAGTCGTTCTTGAGAAGTTAACAAGTTTTCAGCTAGTCAAGAAATTCCCTGCATTTTATGGAATCCAAAGGCTCACTACCATATTCACAACAGCCCATCACCTGGTCCTGTCTTAAGCCAGAACAATCCAGTCCATGCCCCGTTCCCACTTCTTGAAGATCCATTTTAATATTATCCTCCCATCTATGCCTGGGTCTTGCAAGTGGTTCCTTTTTATCACGTTTCTCAATAAAAATCCTGTAAGCACCCCTCCTCTCCCCCTTACATGCCACATGTCCTGCTCATCACATACTTCTTGAAGTATCACCTGAATAATATTTCGTGAGTACAGCTCATAAAGCTCCTCACTATGTAGTCTTCACCACTCCCCTGTTACCTTGTTCCTCTTAGGCCCAAATATCCTAATCAGCACCCTATTCTCGAACACCCCCCAGGCTACATTCCTCCCTCAATTTGAGCGACCAAATGTTAAAAACAAGCACATCAAATTATTAAAAACTTTATACATAAGTAATTTTTTTCCTTCCCTTTCCTACAATCCTTATGACAAAATTACAAAAATCAAACTATAACTAAAAGTGTCCTTTCAGATACTGTTCCATGGTTTCCTCGCCGTATACGAGACCTTGATAAGTTTGCAAATCAAATTCTGTCTTACGGATCTGAGCTTGATGCAGATCATCCAGGATTCACAGATCCTGTTTACAGAGCCCGAAGGAAATACTTTGCAGATATTGCCTACAACTATAAGCAGTAAGTGTATAACCATTTACACACTTGCATAAACTTAGAAGCAAGATCAACGAATAATCAACTTCCATAAAGCTAAAGATAAAATTAAACTGCCCCTAGGCTCTATGAACAGAAGTAAAGTTCCATATATTTTTACCCTTAGATATCTGAGTTTTGTGTCATTTCTGAGTCATAAAATAAGGACCAGGCCCCACAACCACTTAAAATAGTTCCAAAGAACAAGAATTTCTCCAAAATCTGTTTTGAAAGACACCGACTTATCTGGACAGTCCAACATGAATGAAGTCTAATTTTCCAGGTAGTTTATGTAAAAAATATAACTTGAATATAGATATCTTGTAACTTTACTTTCTCATCCTCTATTTTATATCTGTATTCGTTATGGTGTGATAAAATGTGCTCTGTCTTTATCCATAAAAGTGGACAGCCTCTTCCGCATGTTGATTACACAGAGGAGGAGACGGCAACGTGGGGAGCAGTGTTCCGGGAACTCACAAAACTGTACCCTACTCATGCCTGCAAGGAACACAACCACGTGTTCCCTCTGCTTATAGAGAACTGTGGCTATCAGGAAGATAACATCCCCCAGCTCGAGGATGTGTCAAAGTTTCTCAAAGGTACAAGATCCATTCATGATTTAAATGTACTGTACAGAAAAACCTAACTTCTGTATGTGTCTGTAAATAACTGTCATAGCCATTTCTCCTTTTCTTGCATGAATTAACAATGTGATTATAATAAAGCAACAGCATGCATATTAAATATTTTTCAGTGTACAAAAAATACAGCTATGTAACTGATAATACACAATGTCTCAAATGATAAGGTATTGTAAAAATTTCTGCAGAACATAATATCTCTTCTGTATCAATAATGTTCTTCCACAATTAAGGCTTTTCAGCTTGGAAATTCTGTCTTTAGCCACGAAAGACAGCACATCCAACCAAAAGTCTCCATGAAGTTCTAAATGGCAAAGAAGTGCATAAAAGTCAGTATCACAATGCCTTGATCACATTAAATAAAATGAATAAAAGTCATTATCACTATGCGGCAATCATATAAAATGTCTCGGTATGGCCATGAGAGCCTACAAAGATACTGAGCAAATTAAACATAAAATTCATATGAAGTTAAGAATTATGTGAAAAATTTCCCATGTCTCAAAATATATTGAGTACCAAAGAGGCACTCCAGATTATTATATTCTTTGACATGATGGCATTTTTTTACACTGCTGCTGAATATTGTGTAATAATACCAAAATAAAACATTTGGAAGCAGTCACAATTTATTTCCGTACTGTGATTCTGACTAACTACTGGCCACATTTGTCAAAAGTGCACAAACATTTGACATCACTGTTGAATAATCTAAAGTATTAATATTTATAGACTTATGTTTTGATAAGTATTTATAACAGGAGTATGATTTTACCCTCATAAGTAAATTCAAGGTTTCAAAAATGTTTCTTTCTAGATCTTAGTGCTTGTGTCATGGAAAATTAACAAACTGATATTTTAGCAAAATCAAGCTCCATAGTTTTGAATAATGTAATGACTTCAGCTGCTAAAGTGTAGGATATAAACTTCTGTACCACAGAGCAATTTCCGGTTTTGGCTATTCATAAATGTATAATTCATCTTTTTTCAACAATGTACTGAGTGCGTCTGTCCATGGGAATTGTGGTACAACAGTATATCTTAGTTTATCCATCAATATTTGTGCAGATAATGATCGAAAACAAAAAAGAATTGGTATTTCACAGATACAACGGTAAATTTTTAGTATGCAAGTTAAACACAAGACAATAACGGCCAAAAGAAGGTCAGATAATCAAAGTTCCAAGAAGTTGGTAAAAGCTTTCAACTCATGCTTATAATTTTGTAAAATATAAGCCACATAAGCAGTGCTGTGTCTAAGAAAAATGTACAGTTAAATAAAGAAAAAATTTCAAACAACAGGTTCAAAGCTGGAAAAATAATCATATATAAATAATCATATTTTAACTAAAAAGAAATTGGATGACATTGGGGCTAAAATGGAAGTATGCCCCAAATAATCTTTGTACCTATCAGTTCTTCAAAGTGACATGTCAAAAGCTTCAGATTACATGGAAACAAACTCTTTAAAGCTACATCCATACAAAGTTACAGCCCATGCAAGAGAACTTTTAACTAAATTGGGAAGAATGATGCTGGCAATGCACAGGGTTTATTGGTGTTATGAAAATCCTGAAGCAGTTTAAGAAGTAGCTGTGCGTGACCTTAAAGTTGGAGTCTGATGTGCAATACATGCACACAAAATTATAGGACCAGTGTTTTTCTTGGATAAATAATACATTTCAGCTGTTATGTTCAATTCATTCTGAAAGTATTCTTCATGACATTAACACAAGGAGAGAAAATGTGTGGCTACTTTATGCAGGACAATGCCATGACCCTCTCAAAAAGACCATTATTACAGGAACTTGGTTTATGCTTGATGACTCATGGAATATCACAACCTAGATCTGTTACCCTGAATTCACCTTGTTATAATTTGCAAAGGCACTGAAAAATGGAGTTCATGTGAGCAACACATGTTCTTTGAAAGAAATGAAAGACCGTATTCATAAATAAACTGCTAACATTTCAAGAAAAATAGATCACAACATTGGTAGTGTTCTGTACAATAAGGGAAGTTTAATTGTAAGTAGGAAAACATCTCTAAAATCCCAGTAGATGCAGGTTTCCAATGCAATAATACTTCCATGACAGCCGTGGTGTTCAGTGGCAGAATGAAATACCCTTCCTCTTTATATACGAAGCTAAGAGTTGCAAATCTCTCATTCTGCTGTTGTTATGTAGCAGTAACCATTGTTAGCAGATAGCACAAAAAATTGCAGCAATAAACAACATTAAGAGCAACTTGCACACTTACCTCCAACTACACTGCTTATTCGGTCAAGATGTCTTTCCACAGCTTTTAGAGTTTGTAGAGTGCATGTATAGCAAAATCTTGATTTCAAAGTGTCACTCATGACTGCAAGTTGTACAGGTGGATGAGGGGAAACTGTAGTTCCAGATAGGAACTGTCAATCTTTCAACGGTAATCATACAATATAATACAATAAAATACAACACAACACAATAATACTGAGTGTTTATAGCACTCACCATATGTTGCAGACTGTACAGGATTCACATTACGGCCAGTAGCAGGTCTTCTCTCATCGCGGGACTTCCTGGCAGGATTGGCATTCCGTGTGTTCCACTCCACACAGTATATCCGACACTCTAGCTGCCCACTCTATACTCCAGAACCTGATGTTTGCCACGAGTTGCTTGGACATGCTCCATTGCTTGCTGATCCTGCATTTGCACAGTTTTCACAAGAGATTGGACTTGCATCACTCGGAGCACCTGATGAATATATAGAAATGCTCGCTACGGTTAGTAAAATTGCAGTGAATTCCAGTCTGAGTATAAATGATATGAATTTTGGGCACATGTTTAAAGTAAGTATCCAGTTATGCACATGGTGTTATGCCAAAAAGAGTCAACCCATAAATATTCCAAAAATATTTTACATGTATAATTAGGCATCAGAATGGTTCCTTTTTCTTCATCAGAATGGTTTTAAAGTTTCACTTAGCAATGCTGTCAGTTACTAAGATTACACAGCAATGACAGTAGAAAGGTAAATACAAGTATAGGCATTGGTAAAATTATTGTGACTGAGGGAATGAAAGAACACAACAGAAAGGCCTGACCTAGTGTCACTCTGTACACCAAAAGAGAAACTTCAGCTCAACATGGCCACTCAAGATACCTGGAAGTAAAAGTGTTAACCAACAATCCTTGAATCTGAAGTGAACTTTTTAGCAATATACAATTAAGCAACAGCACCCCATTCTGTTATTCTTAAGGAACACAAAACCTCTAAATAGTGTATGATAAAGCTACTCTTGCAAGAGTTACTTAAACCAAGAAGCAGCCTTGAACATAACTTATTCAATATTATAAGCAGATTTTGGAATAATTGAACAAAATTAATTTTATGTTCTTAATTTCAAATACCCCAACAATTTCATCCCGGATATTCTTCCTGCTTACACTGCCTGTGAAGATGGAACAGACACAGTGTTCTGAAATGTCGGCACATAAAATTCAGAGACCAGTAAATCATCAAAAAGAAAGAATACAATAGTTTTATGATGTTTACAGGTAAATGCTCCAGAATTGTTAAGCTTTTTATACTTTTCCTAACATGATAATTGCAGTCAAATCTTCATGGAGGGTTGGCATTGGTAGCAATTTTCATTGTGGTTGCTAGACTACTTGTGGAAACTAATCTTTACCAAACTCCGGTAGTCAAAAAAGTGCAACTATTTTTATTTTACTTTTTTTAATACAAAGCAGACAAACACTTCACTGAAAACAGTCACAGAACACATTTTTGTCTCTGTGTTGTATTTTCCACCATTGCTTGAACACTGTCTTACACTTTACAGTTAATTAAACTTCTAAATCACTTTTCTTGAAAAATACTTTTTGTGTGTTGATTCACAGCTGCACCATCAGTTTATGCCTCTCTTGTTTGCAGAAATGTTCTGATGTAAATACAAGCTATAAATTATGCTGTGTACAAGTTTTTTACAACTGGTAACTTCACTATGTGCTTCAGTGAAGGGGGAGTCATGTTGGACTATTCCATGTCACGACTAAATTATATCTGACAAAAGTTTGTGCAGATTAACAATACCAAATTTTATAATGGCTGTGTAGTAGATTCAGAGATGAAATACTCAGGTGGGGCAAGTACATGACTTTCCTATGCCATGCTCATTCTATGGCTTTATGCACACTAAGCATAAGAAAACCTGAACACTGTGCATGTTAGAATTCAGAACAACAGTCCAGGATCTCCACTTCTGAGCCTAGGCACATTACTAGGAAGATAGTTTAGTAATGTAACTGAATACGTGCGTAGACAAAGAGCATAACAATATGAAATCTGTGTGCAAAAATGTTAAATTAACTGGTATGACAACTCCAATGGATTGATACTTGAGAGAGTGATGGACACGAATTATATACAATCTCGGCTGAAAAAAATATCTTATCTTCCCACAAGTGAAGGCACCAAGTTACAGTTGGAACACAGCTGTGTCATGCAAATTGTCGGCTTCAGAGTTACAAAACTGTGCAGTCTGATAGGTACAAATTGTCTTCACATGCTCTAAAACTCAAGGCCACATGTTCTTTAAAGATCTGGTATCCATCTACCAGATTACATGGTGTCATAACTTAAAAGATTACAATATAAATCTCAGCTACTATGAAAACCATTTAGTTGTGTAAATTAATAATCTGTGTACAAAATTTTAAACAAATTAATACGCAATGAATAGCACGCTACCTGCCTTTTATAAGCTGCGGGTAGGAAATACACAGATCAAAAACCTTATTCCGCGCACGAATATAACGCCAGACTACAGTCCATAGAAGACACAGAAGTGAAACCTCAGTCCGAATGGCATAGATAACCTAACATGTCATCAGTTAACGCTGTATTGTTTTATTGTCGTTGGAACGTTACGAACTACCATCACTATTACGCCAGTCATCACAATAACTTTGTCAGACTTGTTGTGTCACTTTTAAGTTACTAATCGTGCGTAATCAATGTTGTAATATGTCCAAAGTTGCTTCGAATTGCGCGCTCTTTCGTGGACGGGACACTACTTCAAGCAGCGCCATTACAATTTCTGTACGTCATGTAGGGATCATTCTGCACGAACAATAGAGAGAAAATATGTCTTCCATGAATACGGATACGTTCGAAAATTTTGAATTAATTTTGAAGGATCGGTTGACGTATTTTCTAGAAATGCAGCCCATTTCGTAGCTCTTTATCAGCATTGCTGTGTTTAATACGGTATAACAGATTTTAATAAATTTCTTATATAGAAAGAAAACTGCGCAAAGAAATTAATGTAATTAACTAATTATCGCAATTATTTCGTTTGGTTCCATGTGATAAATTAAAGGCTAAAAAAGTACAATTTACACCACACAACTTCATGTACTTTCTAAAGTAGGCCTACATACCTGCATTCTGGACCACTGGGTCAGCAATAGATTTATACCCATTTTACCTGTGCATATGTACAAGCAGGAACTCTGTGTATCACTCTTCCAGCATGTCCCTTTTTAGAGTCGCCATCTATGTGGTACTTTACAGTGTAATATGATTAATGGGCATAGGAAGTAATTATAAAATCATAAAAACACACAGTTCTTGTTTTGTATGAAACTGGATAAATAGCAGCATTCTCTTTAGTAGTTTATTTAACCCAAAGTTTGGCAAAGCCTTATCAAAGAACGTTCTTTACAAAGCAACAACGTACGCTGTATGTGGAAGTATGCCTCTCCGTCTGTGACCAAAGTACCAACGTGTAACACTTGCATATATTTTTCAAAATTTCATTATTGCAGAATTTCACCAACGTCGTGGAACAATTTCAGTTTTGGCAAAAATCTGTAAAAGTACCTGACTCTTTACATTAATGCTCATACGCATTTATGTCTGCGTCTTGAGCGTAACTTTCGTTTGAGTATAAATAATTACCGAGGACGAAAGATTCAAACGAAAGGCGTAGAGAGAACTACAACATTCTTTATGCCCAGAACACTTTACTTCCGTAAATCTTACAGAACTCGTGAAAATTTAGGGAACTTTTGCTTTGTCATCTCCCAACTCAAAAACCGTTTGAGAGCTGCACTCTTCTGGGTTATTACGCAGCGCGTATTGGGAATTTCTTACCTACGGTTCGGGACAACCTATCGGCCCCTAAATCGTTGGGCAGATCTCTTCAAGACTTTAATGTCGGGGGCTTAATAAAATGTCCGATTTTCGGCCAAATTACGTATTAAAGCCTATTACCTGCGATGGCCTGCCGCCTGTAGTTCGGAGAGCCCGTGTATCATATTTCAGCCGCTTCTTAAGCTGTAGATTATTATTATTATTATTATTACTTGGTCGTTCTAGCTGGATGATATCTTTCATGTATGTTGCTTGACAGTTATGAATTTGCTTAATTGAAGTTGTATCTTTCAGAGAGGGCTGAATTGAATCAACAACATAACCACAGAGAGTTTTAGGAATTAAGATTGACGAAAATTATGACTAAGGTCCATATTATTGAAACAAATAGTTTGTAAACTAAACAGCTTACATGTGATGTATGATCCCTGTGGATAAACCAGATGGTTTGAAACATGTCAAGACTTGGCTAATCAAAATGAATTTTAATGACAAATACATGTCAACAGATAATACAATGGTACTGTACAATTCCCACAGTTACTGTACATGAATTTAAGTCGCTCAGAATAGTGTTTACTGCTAGGTTCTTTTGGAATACAGGAATTTTTGGCTATATAAAACCAGTACTAATTATCAAGATATAAAATTCTCAAAGGTTTTACCATTTCATTTGGTTACGTATCAAATGGAAATACATTGAAAATTCAATATTCCATAAAATTCCTGACATATACAGGCCTAGGCCGCCAGCAGTATATTAACCCCCTTTGCATTACTCTGAAGACACGACAAAAGAAATCACATTAATAGGGTTAGAAGCAATATTTCTCTTTCCATTATTGTTCCCTTCCATTGAATGCCAAGTCTGACATAACAACCGGCCACAAAATATTTATATTTCATCCTTATTACACACATACTAAGTCCACATTGTTTTTGTTGCAGTGTTACTGGTTTACAGTTGAGTTTGGTCTATGCAGACAAGAAGGACAACTCAAAGCATATGGAGCTGGTCTGCTTTCTTCATTTGGTGAGCTACAGTACAGTTTAAGTGGCAAACCTGAGCTGAAGCCATTTGAACCTTTCAAAACAGCAGTTCAGAAGTATCCGATTACCGAATACCAGCCTATATACTTTGTAGCTGAGAGCTTCGAGAATGCCAAAGAGAAGATGACGTAAGCAGAGCATTTACTCTTCCACAGTCCTTCAAACACACACTTTGATAGTAGAGACCAAATAAGTGTTCAGTTACTTAGTATTATATTGAATTTGTGTTTGAAATAGTGACAGCATACATAAGCCCCAAATTCCAGATAGGCTGAATTTTTAGTTTGCAGTCATTACACTAGTTAGTCTAAACAAAGCCCAAATTCAAAACTGGTTATAAGTGGGCTTGTATTGCAAAGATGTCCCCCCACCAAAATTCAGCACCACTGAATTCAATAACCTTGTTTCTGTAATTGGTGACAAAGACTTGCAGTTGATAATGAGCCACACAAAACAAGTATCTTTCACCTTTACTTGGAGACAGAAACATAGTATGCCTCTGCAATCTGCGTTCCATAATGACATGAATTTTCTCCTAGTGGGGTTGCTTTATAATCACACAGAGTTAAGCATGTTGTGTACAAGCAATTTCCTGAACACTGAAGATTAAAGGTAGATGGGGTTGCCTTATATGCAGAGTAGTCTTATATTTGGATAAACACAGCATCTTGTAACCAGACAATGCAGTCAAAATCACTGAGTGTCTGCTTCAGCACCTACTAGTAAAGACAAATCTGATCTATTGCATCCCACAGAATAAAAACTTTCACCTCTTGCTAGAAAATGAAAATGGAGCCAGGCTCTATTATGCTACACCTCTTCTGGCAGCCTGTATCTACAGCAAATACAACGTACTTCCAAAAATGAAAGAAAACAATGAACAAATAATACAAAACATAGATCATCAAAGATATCACAACATGTTGCAAATTACTTAAACCTACAGTGGTTTTTTACTGTATTGATTTTAAGAAACAGTCTCTACTATTTGTTTGTTTGTTGCTGACAGATGCTGACACTTCTCTTCATGGTAGTTCACATTTCTCTTGCAGCTGTAGGAATATTATATTGAAAGCTTCATTGATCAACATACTATAGCAAAGTGTTATGCACTGTGATTGATATGCACACTATTTTTCTCTTCTACCTCATCTTCACTTTTTGCAATGGTACTGACAATGTCTGCATCAGTCATATGCTGGAAGTTTGGCACACACAATTCAGTTTGCAGTCACTTGGCTAATCATGAATATACTGTATTTCTACACAAAAATCCTTCTGCAACATACTTTGGGCAGTCTAGAAAACCTGTTGCAGAACTATGAGACATTTTGTAACAAAGAATAGAAATGCAGGCAAAAATATTTCTCAATGCCGGACAATATGTACAAAAACACATAATTTACAGAATAAGAACTTCTACACAGCATCCCTAGCATCACGTTTACATGGAACATACATGTACTACATATGCCTATTGTGACAGTAACCAAGAACATGTGTTGGACTTTATGATCTACAAAGAAACATAAATACAAAGCCAATTATCAATATAGTTGTATAACATGCAACTTATCATGTGTCATGACAGGGTGCTTTTCATATACACAAGCAGAGTACCTTTAACCCTTCCCTGTTACAAAAATTTAAAAATTCATTTGTTTATCAAAATTCCAAATTTTGTTCCCCCCAGTCATGTCAGCCCAGTACATTACTGGCATAATGATACTGACAGAAGTGCTCAGAGAAAAACCTGTCCCAGTGCCACTTTGTCAACCACAAATCTCATACTGAATGGCCTGGCATTGAACTCAGGCCTCCATAGTGAGCAGCTGGCAACTAGCCACCCAAGTCATGGCATGACCTACCTAACAACACATCATCTAGCATCAATTCACAAGAACTAAAGTTCCTGCAGCAAAAATGATGATTCCACCCATGAACAAAAGAAACTCTAGTCATCTAACTGCAGCTAGTCACTCCACTGACTGAACTAGCCCAGCCCATACAGTCACATATATGAAATTGAAATATAGCACACATTTAATTTTCAGAAAATATGCCAACACAATTCCTCGTCAGTTTGGAGTCCGTTACAATCCCTATACTCAGAGCATTGAGCTACTGGATTCTAAGCCTCAAGTTGAAGGACTGGTGGAGAATATAAGCCATGAAATACAGATCTTGCTCGACGCTCTGCGCAAGCTGTGAAGGGTGTGATGTTATGGTAACATGATCGACTAGGTGCACCAGGGATTCATTAGCACAACATGAACATAGTTTAATTGTTAGATTAAAAACATATTTTCCTACATATACTGTAACTGTTTCAGTCATAACACAGATCTCTGCATTAAGTTATGATGTCTCACAGTAATATGACTGGAGTCTTTCAGAAAAGAGAACGTTCCACGCCTCTCAAAGGTCATATGTCAAAGGGACACCACAGCAGTAATCCAGCACTTCTGGAGTACATTGCTAGTCCAAAGTTGTCATCAGTTTTTTTACAGAGACATCACAGTGTGCTGTTACAATTGTTGTATTTTCTGTTTAAATAGTTGTAGTGTGTACAGCATAACTGTCACAAAAGAAATTTAAATTTTAACCAGCAAAGTTTTCACCATAAACTGCAAGAAACACAATACTGAGATGCAAATAACTGTTATAAATGTGTGCAAAAATACACCACACTGCTTACCTCTTTCGGAAGAAACATGGTATGGGTAGCACACTGCTTTCTGAGACACCAGTTATAAAGTTATGCATAATACAAAAAATTGATTATGGTCAGTTCACAGAATGCTTTATATTACTGTTCTTAGATATATTTACATTTCACATTGTTTTACATATTATTTGTAAATATATACAAAATCTACTTGTATGTTGTCCATGCATGACTAATGAACTGGTCTTACTATATAACACCTTTGCATACTTAATTCCAGTGACAACTTCAAACTGTAATCTCTTGGGTTGTGATACTGTGTCAGCTTGTAGGTGAACACCAACATCCTGAGGGAACTAGCTGTTACAATCTTCAGGGTCAAAGGCACTTTGACATTCCTCCAAAAGTCTGTTACCACTGACAAGACTATACCATGTTACAAGCCAGTAGACCACAATCTGAATACCTACTGCCATGACAACCTCTAAACTTATACCAATGAAAATTTGCATTACAGAAGCAAGTCTTATATTAATTTAAAGTTTTTTGAACAAAGCTAACCTTGCAGCTGAAAAAATTTCCCAGGTCACAGTACACTTTATAGAAATCAAATACAGTCAGTGTAACAACTGAAAATAATTTCAAATCAAAATGCCTTGTGCCTTCTGTCTGAATGAAAAATATAATCTCAAACTGGAGCTTCTTGTGCCATCCACCTTAACCAAGAATATGATTATGAACCAAACATTCTGGTGTTACCCCACTGAACCATGCTTATTTGCCACCCCAGAGTGTATGTGTTAATGCAGTAGTTCACCAATATATGGACCAGAATGAAATCAGGGTCCTTGGACAATGTTCTCTATCCAAGAATAACAATATCTATTACACAACACCTGAAAACAAATGAACTAACTTACAACATGCAAACAAATAAGACGGTCACACAAAAGCATGTAAACTGCAGCACATATCCACACACTCCAGTTACTAGTTGCCTGTAACTCAATAAACCACACCAAAACTGACTGAAGTTTAAGCAGCATTTCCCTATGCTCAACACAATAATTACATTGCCACAAATCGGTGTCATGCTATAATCTTTAAAATTGTTTTGTTCTGCTATTAAAAAATGTATAAATATGCACTTCCCTTTCTAATCCATGTTCATTTTTATATCTCTTGTCTTTTATCATGTAATTTATTAAGTACTCGTGGAACAAAAGTATATTTTTGTCTCCACTTATGTAGGCTCATGGGAAGTTATGCCTGCAACATTACAGGAATATTCTGTAAAATGGCATCTGTTCACCATAAAAATTGGAACCCAACAAGGAATATTCAAAGATAACTATCTTCACGTGAATTTTGTTACATATTCCATGCAATACAAGTTAAATAACAGCAGGGAAAGAACACTTTTTTGTCTTCACCACTTCTAATAGCAAATAAATCTAACATTCCTCACACTCACAACATACGATGTTAGTGTCGTCCATTTTACACGACTTTTCTATATGTACAGAACACCCTTGCTGTTTGTAGGACTTACGTTCTTCAAAACGGTCAGAAACAGTAAAACTATGATATTGAAACTTAATGCTTTATGCAAAAAATGGGACTAGGGTGACCAAAGGCATGCAAATCACAGTAACTAGGACACATGTAAATAGTGACTAATAAACATGAAAATAGTGTTTATGTTTACTGTGTGTTTATGTTAACTGGGAAGATGTCAGTATTCCTGGCTAAAAGTTGCCATGGTAAACAAATGATGCAGAATACACAGCAGAGGAGGAGAGAGACTTACTCCAGTAAAGGAGGTGATCTCTCATTCCTTGGCCTTTTCTGTATGCCCTTGACACCTCGGTGTGTGGTGCCATAACAGCCTCCATTTCATGCTTAAGTTGCAGGCACTTTGCTGTGAAACAGTCAACTTAAATAAAATGCATGACTACCATCCAGAGGCCTTTCTCCAGAGCACTAGCAATCAGTTTAAGGTCTCTCCTACATGTCAGAAAGGTCTTTGTCCCCTTGTTCATAGAGTGCTGTTAGCTATTCAAGGTCCTCCTCATTTAACTCAGCAGTATGACAGTCAGTTACTGCCTGGATATCACCCTCCTTTCGCTTGAACTTCACAGACTAACAAAAAGATGGCTACTTACTTCAGCAAGCTGGTTGGAGAACCCCCAAGGTCATTAAATAATTTGAGACAAAGCTTCTTCCAGCAGCTATTCAGAGTCATGGACCTCTGCTCACCCAGAAACTCCTGTATATTTATTATACAGTGCTCAGTGATGCACAATTTCCAGTAAGCACTGACACTTATAAAGGTCTCCTATCACTCGCACTGAAAAAGAAATTTCAGATGATGTCGAGAGTTTAACAAATCCTGAATGCCTTGCCTAAGGCTACAGAGACAAGAAGTTACTGAGCAGCACGGTCATCAGTATTAAGATTCAAATGGTGAATTGAAGGTGGAAGGTTGAAATAAAACTCTGGATATGTCAATACACACATAATAACAGTTCACACAATAAGTTTTGCCTAAACTCCAAACTGAAGTATATCTTCTTACTTTCTTTTATCCAAAACCATTTAAATTTCTATACAGTGCTGGTTCTGTCAAGTGTACCATTCCTCATATGTCACTCCACAGCATAACCTTATTCCAAACATGGGATCATCCAGGTATATATAGAACAACAGAACACATGCTAACCAACAGTCAACATTTACTAATCCTTAATCATACAACCACTGTCTAGGCACAACATTGGACTAACCTCATACACTGCCAAATTTATAATAGCAAAAGAGAAAGTAAACACAAAATCTCTTAGTTCACAAACTGACAACCACCTAAACTGAAAAAAAAGTCACATTGGTCACCTGATTCCTAAGTCAAGTGGTTTACGTTATGCAATTACATTGATGCCACATACCCAGCAAAACTGACACTGTTATTTTGTTTATTTCACTCCACAATGAAGTGTGGGCTAATGGGCAGCAGATTCATCAAGCAGCAAACAGATATTTTCCTACAAAGGAAAACTGTTAGTATTAGAACTTAGAATCATGCACAAATCCAATTAAGAGACTGGAGACACTACCTCTTGCATGTGAATAATAAGCAGTCCCATTACAGGCCTGGAGTGGCCCAGAGGGTTCCTGGAAGTTAAGGTTTCCAGATATCATTACAATGGCACAAGATGGTGGTAAGGTTGTCAGCCTTATGTACCGGCCGCCTTTACCCCCAGGAAATACTCCTGGTACTCATTTCTGTTAGAGGCTGAGTCGACCCCAAGGCCATAGTGCAATTGGAAGGATTTTATGTCAATGAAAAGTCCAATTACACCAGCTGGGATCGAACTAGTGACCTTCCGATTTGTAGCATATTACCTTAACCACTGTGCTACCGTGGTCCCTGCACGTGAATAATACACTTCTTAATTACGGAGTATCACTGACAATAGCCCACAGCATATTCAGTCCAATTCAGCTGCACACAATGTTAATATAAGCAGCCAGTACAATCTACACAGAACAACTGCTAGCCTTACAGGTTTTCTGAAAAGTGCATAGCGCAACTGGAAAAGTCGTAGCGCCAGAAAAAACAATTTAGCATCAAAAGCAAAACCACGATATTACATATTAATAGAGACCACCCAAACGGTGTAAAATCTGGAAAAGTGTAAAATAACACTGTTCTTTTGGGCAACTGACTGGGACTGTACAAAAAATGCATAAAACCTTGGAAAACGTAAAATGTGGGAATGTAAAATCATGGTTTTGCTGCAGTCTCAGAGTCAACAGGTGCACTTAATTATGGTTAAAAGATACACACATTCCTTGTACTTGCTTCATAAGTTTTGAATATTTAAAAATGACTACATATAATTAACCTATTAGAGTGTCAATCGTGTATGTATGAATATGTATTTTGCCATTTGAATGCTGCAAGATAGGGTGCCCCTAGCTCCACCTCACCATCACACTCTCTCTCTTTTTAATAATTTACATTGTACTTGTTCCATACTGTTTATGGGTTACTGCACTTTCTATTGTCACTGTACCTGTGCCATCTATGGACAGCAAATGTACTTCCTTCAGCAAGAATGTTGCTTGAACAATACTCTGAAATTGAATATTGCATAGCTGTTCTCATTGCAAATACTGGCTGATCATAAACTGTCAGTCCACTTATGGGATACACAGATTGTTCAAATAACAAAAATTCACCATTTATGTTCACACCACATAAAATGTACTCATTAAAACAGCAGCAAAGACCTTCAGGTTCTTGGTACAAAGTTAAGGAATATTTTTTACAAATTTCTCACAATTGACTTTTACACCATTTCTACACCCTTAAAAAATTCCACAGCTGGTCTATAACTTCCCTGCTATTATGGAACATGCAGATTCATGACAGTATTCATAAAAGTCTCCCACTGGATCTCATCTTCAAACAGTTAAATTCAGCCTGCAGCCAAAATTTTAAATTTTCTTGTTTCCTTTGTGTGGGCTGAATTACCTAATTATGGACTGATAACATTCAAAGTGGAAAAATGGATATTTTGTGCCATATGAAGAAATTCTGGGCAGTTCACGCTAACACATTAGAGATATGGTATAAGCATACAAACAAATGTCAAAATTTGGTTAGTGGAAACTAATGAGATCAGTCCACACGTGCTATGTCAGGTAACCACAACATAAAATAAATTCTCAACAACTATACAACAAGGTAATAAACATATTTATACAATGCAATTGTGTCAACTTTCAGCACATTTTCAACACAAAATCTCAATGGGCATCATAAAGAAAAGAACACGTCTGCCTTCACATTTTTTGTACGTAGCAAACCTTTGTAAAATATTTCCATTACAAAAATAACCCACTACATTTCTGTTATTTTTCCTAAACCAAAACATTATTTATCACATCCAAGAACAGTTACTGCTCACAAGAGTATACACACATTAAAAATTTGTTTTGAACCAAATCCCATTGACATTAATGGAAACAGCAACATGACAATTAATTCAGTGTCAAACACTGTACTATAATAGCACTTGATATGTATGAGCTGAAATGGAATTCTCACAAAATCCACCTGATCAAGACACTCATCTGAAACTGTCTGCAAAGTTTGTTATTTGATGATGCTGTTTCACCAATGTCAGTTGGTAAGAGTGGACTAAAGATATGGATCTTTTATTTAAAAGAAAATTATAAAAAGCCCAAGAGAGTAAGATGTGGAAATACTGAGGGTCAGAGTTTGGAGTTTCCAGAGCCAATATACCTTTCACAAATACTAAATTTGTCCCATCAGAAGTGCCTTAGACAGTGACCTCGTAAACTCTTATGTGGGCATTTAAAGAGCATGTTGCTATGCAATAAGCAGGCACTTTAATCCGAACCATGGCTTTCGTAGGAATCAAAAGACAAATACACACAGAAATGACCAGAGAAGCCTGCATGAATGTGCACATACACACACACAAAACGCACATCCCATCCCAACTTAACATGGGAAGTCCATGTAGAATGTACCTCAACATCATACCTTACACAATATTACCTATCATGTATTAAAGCAGCTGTTGGAAATCACTACCTACAACTCTCTGGCACTTAACAACTGGTGAACATATAACAAACTGCCTGAAGCCCTTGCTCAAAACTGCTTGAAAATACTTGCCAATTCACATGACCAGTTACAAAACCACACTCTCTCAACATAGTCCACCTCCTGAAAATGTGTACAACTGCAAATTTGTATGGTTTCAAACAAAGCAATTTTGTCAGGAAAATGAACCAACAAAGTACACTACATTGCATTTATTTAGTGTCAATCCAACACGTTTCAACCTAACTGGCCATCATCACAGGCCACAACAAAACTACCAGAGGCATCCAAGACTATATATGTTAACTTATATGTAATCATAGTGTAGAAGGTAAGATTAAAATGTACAGTATATTACATCACACACTGATAACAACCTATTACGCAGTTTTACAACCAAGATGATACAATGAAAATTTGGCAGATCATGTTCAAGTCATAACCTCTGTGTGCACATAAGCCACAAGTACAGTGTAACGAATACAAGCACCTTCAAAGTGTGACAAGAAAGACTGCACTGGCTCTTGTTGTTGAGTTGGTTCCAACTCAACAATGAGAGCGGATGGAAGTAGACCCAGTTGACCAGTGCCAGAAGCGGTAATTACAGTTGTACGAGCTCCTGATGATGGGTGCCAACACCCGAAACATGTAGAGCTGCCTACAGAAATATAATAAACTGAATACAGTCGCATCTTGTTGGTAAATTATTAAATATGATTCACGATGCACGGACCCATGAATATAAAAAACTGCATTGGCTGTAGCAGCAGATTGGGGGTGAGCCTGGAAGGTAATAGGCAGAATAATATGTACCACATAGGACGTACAAACCATCTTCATGGAGATGTGACAATGTACATCAACTTCATGAAGACTAGTACACTAGCTGTTCCTCTGTGATCCCTGATGACAACAACTTAGGCTGAAAAATGTTGGATCGATACTAAATAAATGGAATATAGTGGACCCTGTTGGTTTATTTTCCTGATACACTGAAGTACATGGTAATAATGTGCAATAAAAAAGCAATTTTGTGTCTGCATGTACAGGTAACTCCAATATACTGGGTTCCTGGAATAAATGTTTTCCATGGAGATGCTTCTAACAGACCATCAGTGCCATCTAATGTTTCTTCTGAAAGAACATGTAGTGTTTACTCTATCTTTTTCTTTAACAAGGAACTTGTAATACTAAGTTTGTTTAGCAGTCGATATGCAAGCACTCCTTATTTTACGCAAGTGGGAAAAATTCTACCTCACTTACATGCAGTCAAGTAATTTAGACACATTTTGAAAAATGTGATTTCACTCAGAAGTGATCAACTAATCTAGACCAATTTTACCAACCACTTTGACAACCATGATGTGTGCTGTGTTCAACACTTTCGAACAGTGTGTGTCCATGTCATCATAGTGCCATCTACCTTACCTCCCCTTCCTTTAACCTTCTTTGAATCTTCCTTCTGACTTGCCTGCCCCGAAACTTTGGATTTTGTGGTGGACTCTCCAAGGGGCAACATCCAAATTTTAGTCTGGTACTGCATGTCCAAATTCCCTTTTGGAATACACAACAGAGCCCCTGCTTCAGCATCATGGGGTTTAGTTAGATTACACTGCTTGTGTATTTTTTTAGTACTGCATTCTTTTCAAATGATGTTGGTCAAATCTGTTTCGGGTTGTGACGGGGAGGGAGATAAACACTGGCCAAATTGTGAATATTCTTATTATCATTTATTTTTCAGTCATAATTGTATCATTTATTGTTATTATTAAATATGTTATTTATAAATCCTCATGATGTGTTTGTGCTCCTGTACCACCCAGTAGCTTCCACTCTTCTGAACAAGGAAAAATAAGGGCAAAAAAGGGTGATGCAGACGGAAACATATTATCGTGTTTTAACCAATTAAATGCCCCCTCTACCACAGCAATCACCTGCTTCTACACCTTTGATCCTCCAATGGATAAGTCTGCTCAAACATGTTCCTACAGTTAAATGACTGATTCATTGTATCATTCACCCAGCAACTCAGCAAACCATCTACCATGCAGGTATGGCAAGTATTAATTTTCGTTATTTCTTTCTTGTTAATACAACTGTAAAAGACAGCATATGTTTCTTTGTGTATGTGATGAAAAAAGGGGTAAATTACTGCCATAGGCAAATTAGTTTTAATTTATGTGATTTCACCCTACATAAGGTATTTTGGCATGAAACTATGGAATACATTGAGAAGTACACTGACTGTTAATTTAGAATGAAAAGAAATACTGGGAAACTGACTTCTAAATTTGCTACAACAATTTTTACAGGATTTAAGCCTTGTATAACTTCCCACAATAATATCTCTCTGTGCTACACTGTACTTCATATTCATGTACAACAACAACAACAACAACAACAA
>Ga0123352_10003694_pt1 | contig 22272 bp, 21 predicted proteins | sample TergutLab28metaG_FD_89700 | JGI IMG/M metagenome (GOLD analysis project Ga0123352, IMG submission 89700) | Labiotermes labralis P1 segment gut microbial communities from Petit-Saut dam, French Guiana - Lab288 P1 | ecosystem: Host-associated > Arthropoda: Insects > Digestive system > Gut ...
ATGTTTTGGAAGATAAGCGAAGCCTCAGCCACGCCCAGCATTGTGCAAGTTGCGTCAACAAAAGAAAATGCCTCACTTTTTAGAAAACACGGCTTTACAAACTAATTTTAGCCGCTATCTGCCAAAGATAGCGGCTAAAATTATAAATTCATCATTTGAACAGTATTGCGATGCAAGTTCAAGCCACTGTCCCATTCGGTCGCTGCTTATAAAATCTATACGCCAATTTTCTTTCAAAATTTCTTTGTCAGTATTTAAAATGCATTTCTCGATATTTATTGCGTTATCGTAAATGTTTATTATTTTACGGGGTACTTTTTCAAATTGCATATTATCGATTTCAATTTTGCCTTGTCCACCCGCCGAAAAAGCATCCCTTGTTGAAGTGGAAACTACTCCGTGCGCCGTTGCGAGCCATAGAGAAAACCTTTCGTATTTTGTGCTGGCATTACCCATCAGATTTGGGAAGTATGCAAATCCTGAAATCATAATCTCTCTTTTTTCGGAGATAGATAATGTTCGTAGCAGCCTGACTTTCATTGGCAGAGCTTCCACTTGCTTCTTTTTGCCAGTCCACCAAAGACTTTCTCCGTCAGAAAGTTGATTTTTATAGTAGTCAACGACAGCGGCAACGGGGTCACTAGATTTTCTCAGTGTATCATAACTTGTACCCATTTTGTTAAATATTGTTTTGCCATTTGTTAAATTCATATCAATTTTGTAGCGGGGGTAATGAGTTACAACAACCTCTGAAAGGCAATCTTCATAGGGGCGACTACGAAATTCAACTGGGCTTGTGAGCTTGCCAAAAGTCAAAAAAATACGCTCTACACCTTGCACACGTGTTGATTCATTAATGCTACCGCCGAGAGAAATCCATTTGTCATCCTTCGAGCTTTTGACTTCGACACCATAGTATTTTGATGCGACAATATCGGGAAATCTTTGACCAGAAATTTTTTCAATAGACCCTTCAAACTTTGTGCCTACTGATGCAACCTCAAGAAATCCCTTTACATCATCCTCCAAGAGTTGAGCATTACGTTTAGTATAATATGCAATGCGATTTTTAGCGTCATCATTTAACCGTAAAGTTGTAAGGTCAACAAGCCCCTGAAACTCCTTTAAACTTGGCTCACGATTGTTAGAAATAATCATTGCGTGTCTTCCTCCCCGAAATATAGCTCCCAGTTTTCTTCAATACGCTTTGCTATTGCGTAGCCTAAAAGCGGCGGCACGGCATTGCCGATTAACTTATATGCAGCAGATGCGGAAACGCCCTTGATGTCATTTTTGGGCGGGAAAACAAACTCATAATCATCAGGGAAAGTCTGTATGCGAGCGCATTCTCGTACCGTCAAACGACGCTCTATTAGTCCTTTTTCTAGCTCACTAACGTGCTTTCCGCCATTTTCTAACGAAAGTCGTCTAAATTCAATATTTCCATGATGCTCTGCACGTATTGTTGGCGCAATATCATCAAGGCGCACTTCGGTTTGACCTTGACAATGTTTGCCCATGTATTTTGCTTTGGAGTATCTTTGTTGCGATAAATCATTGGATATATCGGGTTCGTCAAGACCAGCTAAAGCTTCAGAAACGGTTATGGGAGGCAACAAATTGTTACCTTTTTTTGTATATTCGTGTGTTGGTGGTGGGTATGGGTCGAAACCGGGACATATAGTAGGCATGGAAAGTTCGTGTAAAGCCCTTGCATTTAAATGAGACCTATTAAAACCAATGAAAATTACACGCTCTCTTGATTGTGGCACGCCATAGTTGGCGGCGTGTAAAATTTTGGCAGGAACGACCAAATAACCATTATCTCCGACGGAACGAAAGTCATTTTCAATAATACTTTTAACATTGTCAAGGTTTGTAAGTCCTTTTACATTTTCTGCTACAAATAACTTGGGACGAGTTATTTCGATAACCTCACGCATCCACATGTACAATTTACCACGGCTTTCCTCGGTTGGAGCATCCGAACAGTGTTTTCCCCCGACGTGGCTTTTGCTGGACTTAAATCCAAGTCTCTTGCCCGCAATAGAAAAGTCTTGACAAGGAAAACCGCCAGTAACAATATCAACATTTTGAGGAAAGGAAAATTCACCGACCTTATGTGCTTTTACAAAATTCACTATACTACCCAATTTATACACATCGTTTGATGCATCAAATTTATTAAAATAATTCAACCAAGCAATTCTTGCGTCGGGATTGATGTCATTTGCAAAAATTGTCGTAAAACGAGTTTTGGGTAAGTGTTGCCAGTTATTGCCGTTTATAAGTGCATCAAAATTACCCTCAAACCCAAGGTCGAGACCACCGCATCCTGAAAATAAAGACAACACCCTAATCATCGTTCATCACCAAGAATAACAAACTGACTATTGATAAACTGGTTTAAAACTAAATGCGCAATTTGGTCAAATTTTTCCCGTTTAGCCGTTACATAGAACTCATTTGCAACATCGTAGGGGCGACAATCTGCCGCCCTCTCTTTAATTTGGCAACAAATGTCATTAGCAAGTTGAACTGCTGGGTCAATAATGGTAATGCCCTTTGGCAAAGCCTTTGCAATGGCGGTATTCATTAGCGGAAAATGTGTACAGGCAAGCAAAAGCGTATCTATACCGATATTTGAGAAGGGTTTAAGATAAATTTTTGCCGTCATATCTGCTACGTCATTGTCAACCCAGCCCTCTTCCACTAACGGAGCAAAAAGAGGGGCGGCAACCGCTGTAACTTCGGCATTTGGCAGGGCTTGCTTAATAAGCCTTTCATGTGTGCCGCTGTTTATTGTGCCAGCCGTGGCAAGCACGCCTATTTTTTGGTTTTTTGTGGCGGCAAGCGTTGCAGTTATGGCGGGGGTTACCATCTCGAAAACGGGGAAGCCTTGCGGCACTTGAAGGCGTACACGGTCAAAAATTTTAGAGCTTATAGAGCCGCAGGCAACCACCAAAGCCTTAATATTTTTGCTCATCAAAAAATTGATGATGCGTCGGGAAAGCTGCTCCAAATCATCCGCATCACGCTCTCCATAAGGCATACGCAGGCTGTCGCCAAAATATATTATTTGCTCGTTTGGCATGGTGGCTATAATCTGTTTTGCAACAGTTAAACCACCAACGCCAGAGTCAAAAATGCCAATGGGCCTATTATCGTTAGCCATTTTTTGCCACCGTCATTGCATATTCGATTAATTTTTCCACGAGCTGTGATGTGGTGATGCCTTCGGGACTCCACAACATGGGGTACATGGAAATTTGTGTAAAACCGGGCATTGTGTTAATTTCGTTGAAGAACACTTCGCCCTCGGGAGTTAGGAAAAAATCCACACGGGACAGCCCTGCGCATCCTAGTGCCTTATATATTTGCAGTGAAATCTCTTGAACTTTTGATTTTGCTTCGGCAAGAATATCCGCACTTACCAAGGTTTTTGTGGTATTACAGTTGTATTTTGCCTCATAGCTATAAAATTCGTGCGCAGTAACTACGATTTCGCCAACACCTGATGCCATAGGCTCGTCATTTCCAATAACGGCACACTCTAGCTCTCTTCCGGTAATGCTTTTTTCGACCACAATTTTTTTATCATGCTTTGCGGCTTCATACAAAGCATTGATAAGCTCTTTTTTATTTTTTGCCTTGGAAATTCCTACGCTAGAACCCGTGTTTGCGGGCTTTACAAAACAAGGATAGCCTATTTTATAGCGGATGCGTTTTGCAACAGCCTCAATATCTTTATCAATTTCAGATTTTGAAAACTCGAGCCAATCTGCTTGCTTTATGCCCAATTTGCGTGCAATTTGGTTGGCGAAGGCTTTGTCCATTGCAGCAGCAGATGCCAAAACACCACAGCCTACGTAGGGTATGCCTGCAAGCTCAAAAAGCCCTTGAATTGTACCGTCCTCCCCATTTTTACCATGCAGAACAGGGAAAATGACATCAATGGGCATTATCTTGAATTTATCCCCAACAAGACGTAAAATGCCTCCGTGGCTTGTATCAGGACTTAAAATGGCGGGAGTTGCAAATTTTTCCCAGCTTAAATTCTTAATATTATCCCTTGGGCCGTCGTACAAAAACCAACGCCCCTCTTTTGTTATATAAATGGGCAGTATAAAATATTTTTCCTCATCAAGTGCCGCCATTATTGTGGCGGCAGACATTTTGCTAATTTCATGCTCGCTTGACTGTCCGCCAAAAAGCACAGCTACAACTTTTTTGTCCATAACTCCCTCTAATCTCCTCGTTATCTTTGCTATTAACAATATATGTTTTTTGCTAGTCTTTTGAAAGTAGGTTACTCACGATTTTAAGCTCATCATCAGTAAGGCGGCGGTATTCGCCTTGTGCCAAATTCTCGTCCAATGGTATGCCTGCAAAATGGGTGCGTTTTAAAGCAAGAACCTTTATTCCAAGAGCCTCAAACATGCGCTTAACTTGATGAAATTTGCCTTCACGGATAGTAACTTGTGCAACAAACCCTTCGTCATCCAAAGCGATAAGTCCCGCTGGCATTGTTGTAAAGTCGTCGTCAATTTTAATGCCTTCTTCAAAGGCTTTAATTGTAGTTTCGTCAATGTGCGCGCTTAATTCGGCACGATAAACTTTTTCTACGTGTTTTTTCGGAGACAAAGCCCTGTGAGCAAAGCCGCCGTCGTTTGAGAGTATTAGTAGCCCTGTCGTATCCTTGTCCAACCGCCCAACGGGAAAAACTTGGGCATATTGATAACGCTCTGCTACCAAATCTAACACAGTAGTATGCTCTTCGTCAAAAGTGGCAGAAATAACGCCTGCGGGCTTATTCATCATTAAATAACTGTATTTTTCATATTCCACCAAAACATCACCAACGCAAACACGCTGGCAACTAGGGTCTACTTGGGCTTCAGGACGTTTGCACACCGCATCATCCACAGTAACTAAACCTTTTTTCAAAAGCTCCTTAACTTCTTTGCGGCTGCCAAAGCCGCAGTTTGAAATTAATTTATCTAAACGCATTTTGCACCATCCTTACAAAAACATTGCATTTTGCCCTAAAAGACATTATAATTATTATAACGGTTTAAAAAAATTTTGCAAGCAAAAAATGGAGGACACAAAATGAATTTAGGATTTTACGGACACGCCCATACGTCTATTATGAATTACAATGTGGATGGAATGTATAAACATGCTACCTTGCCAGGCGGTATAAAAAAACTTGCTCTTTTCACAAAGTCTGTCTTGTTAGGCTTGAGTATAAAAGATGCTTTTACTGAAGATGAATTAAACACCGATGAATTTCGTAGGGAATACAGCGAAATGCAAAGATTCTCTATTCCTAAAAATGATAATTATTACGCAATGACCCGTTATTTGGGGCATAAAGAAGGTACAACACCAAACAATATTTTTTCAGAACTACCTGAGGGGGATATGGATTTTCTTATTGTGTGCGACAAGGGTTATGGCGGGCTAAATGTGCCGACAAGTGCCGAAAGTGTCTTATGGGCCTCAGACAAGTCAATTCCCGACAAGGAGCAATTTGCCAAAATTGCAAACAAATGCTTTTTGTTTCTTGACATATCCACTTTACGCAATGCGGGCGCAATGATAAGCCGCCAAATAAGCTGGGAACGAACAGCAACAGAACTTGTTGCAGAAATTCAAACGAACCCCTCAATAAGTTACCTTCTTGATGCAAAATATATTTTTATTGCATTCGATATTGACGGCGGAGTATTTTTGATGAAGAATGGCGGAAGGTTAGAAGCGGCATTAATGATAACTCATGGTGGCGCAGAAGGTGCAACCAAAGAAAATCTTCCCGGAATGATAAATGCAACCTTTGACGTAATGGTATTCTTTTTGACACAACTATTACATCTTGTTCGCACATTTGACCCCAATGAAAAAATTCCTGACATTGATGACGGCGAAGTCGACATTACGTCTTACTTTAAATGGATAGTAGCAAAAGCTCTAAAAGACGGCATAAACACTTATTCTCTCGGAAGCCTATTTCGTTACGTTTTGGAAGTGGGCGAGAGCCTTGCATATACAGGATATAACCTAAGTGAAGACAAAAATAATCTTGATATTAACCTTGCCATATCCCCCAAAAGATGGAATGCTTTTGAAATTCCTCTTGTTGCGTCATCAGCTATATATAAGAACAGAGCGTATCTTGACCAAAATATATTAGTTGCTTCAAATGACTGGATTGTAACCTCAAATGTTGGCGGCAAAGAAATTGACGAAGTTGCTTTCGAATATGTCCAAAATGGTTTTTCTGTAATAGAGGGCTTGCCTCAGCTAACCTTTGGTAATTTCACTACCATAGACCGCTGGGAAATTGAGAGCTACCAAAACATACGCAATCTTATTTTAAGCTATGCGGCAGGGGATAGTGTTCGCCCTTTGTCTATTGCAGTATTTGGTTCGCCGGGGTCTGGCAAGTCCTTTGGTGTTACGGAAATTGCAAAAAACATCCTACCTGGCAAGGTCGAGAAGCTGGAGTTTAATGTGTCCCAATTCATTAGCCCGCAGGATTTGGCGGGGGCGTTCCAAAAGGTGCGGGATGCGATACTAATGGGCAAACTGCCGCTGGTTTTCTTTGACGAATTTGACAGCGACAAAGACGGCATGGCTTTGGGGTGGATAAAGTCCTTTCTTATGCCTATGCAGGATGGGCGTTTTAGGGATGGGCAAGGCGAGCATCCCCTTGGAAAATGTATCCTAGTTTTTGCGGGCGGCACGGCGGTGAACTTTGATACATTTGCAAATCCCGTAGACATGCAGTATTTCCGCAATGTTAAAGGTCCAGACTTCCTCAGCCGCCTTCGCGGCACTATAAGCATACTTGGTCCAAACAAAAAGGATGATAATGATAAAAACTACATATTGCGGCGCGCGTTGTTGCTCCGCAGTCTTTGTGTGCGCAAGCTGGGCATGGATAAAGACGGCAAAGCCCCCGTGGCAGACGGCATTATACGTGCAATGCTTACCGTGCCGGAATTTCGCCATGGCGCACGCTCTATGGAAGCCATTCTTGACATGTCCCGCATAGAGGGCGGTAAATGGGAGTCTGCTGCCCTGCCCTTTCATTCGCAGCTTGCTTTGCACGTGGATGCCGACGCTTTTGTCCGTGCTGTAAAATCGTAGGGGCGAGTATTGCTCGCCCGCATACCGACTGGAGGTAATTTATAATGTGGCTTTTATACGCAATATTGTCTGCGGCTTTTGCCGCAATAGTCGCTATTTTGGCACGCATAGGCTTGGAAGGGGTAAATTCGCACCTTGCCACCGCAATACGCACGGTGGTTGTGCTTGCCTTTGCATGGGGGATGGTTTTTATAACGGGCGCATGGCGTTATATCGGCGATGTTACCAATAAAAATTGGCTCTTTCTTGCCCTGTCGGGAATTGCTACGGGGGCATCTTGGCTGTTTTATTTTGCAGCATTACAACGGGGCGATGTTTCCCGTGTTGTTCCCATTGATAAACTTTCCGTTGTCCTTACAATGATACTTGCAATCATCATCTTCCGTGAATCGTTTGATTTTAAAACAATAGCGGGCATGGTGCTTATAACAGGCGGCACGTTGTTGATGGTATTGTAATCTAACCAAATTTATGAGGTGCAAATATGAAAATTACAAAAGAACAAGCGCGTAATTTTTTAGTGGTATATCACCATTTAACAAGCAACACAGCTTTGGCGGGGAAAGATGGCGTTCTACAATTTTTTAAGAGAGTCCACAGCATACAATACGACCCTCTTAATGTGGTTGGGCGCAACGCAGATTTGGTTTTGCAGTCTAGGGTTATTGACTATCGCGAAAAAATGCTTCACGAACTGCTTTATGCAGACCGATTGCTAACCGATGGCTGGGACAAAATGATGGGCATTTATCATAGGGATGACTGGGTTTATTTTGGGTGTGTTCGTGCAGCTATGGTAAAAAGTGTGACTGATACCTTGCAAAGCCGTGGCTCATTAGACGCACTTAATAATCTTGACGAAGTTTTGACCCACCTTGCCCAAAATGGAGCTTCTGCTCCAAAAGATATAAAGCTGGGGAGAATGAGCGGCGGCACTTGGGGGCACAAAAGCCTTGCCGGTGCTGCCTTGGACTATCTTTGGCATAGTGGCAAAGTGGGTGTTTACACAAAAATAAACGCAAACAAAACTTACGACTTAATAGAGAAATTAATGCCCATAGAGATTTTGGATGCTCCAGACCCATTTAGCACAGACGGCGAGTTTATGAAATGGTATTTGTTGCGGCGTATTGGTAGCATTGGCTTGCTATGGAACAAAACCAGTAGCGGTTGGCTTGGGGAATGTTTAGGCAATAGAGCTACGAGGAAGCAGTTTTTGGATGAACTTGTTTGTGAAGGTAGTTTGCAGGAAGTCGAAATTGAGGGCATTTCGGCAAAATTTTACACAAAAACAGAAAATTTACCGCTCTTTTCTCAGGAAGTCGGCGAAAAAGCCGTGCGCTTTATAGCACCGCTGGATAACTTCATTTGGGATAGAGACATGATCGCCGCAATTTTTGGCTTTCAATATGGATGGGAAGTGTATGTGCCGCCTGCTAAGCGTAAATATGGATACTATGTTTTGCCTGTATTGTACGGCAACCGATTTGTTGCACGCTTTGAAGCAGAAAAACATAAAACGGACTTAACAATTAAAAATTGGTGGTGGGAGGACGGTGTAAAACCAACAAAAGAAATAGAAACTGCTGTAAAGTCAGAAATGCACCGTTTTGCCGCATGTTTTGGCAAGCGAATTTTGTAATATTCTTAAAAACTTTTTTACAAAATTTAATATCTTTGTTACGAATATTAACTTTTTCGTAACAATAATTAACAAACAATTGGTTGACTTTTAGCCTTCTAGTGATGCATAATTAACAAAAAGCATCTGCTGGGAGGTTTTTGTTTTGCAAAAAATGAGAATTTTTGTGATTTTAGTATTGTTACTGCTGTTTTTGTCGGCTTGCATTGGCGGGTCGGATAATTATTACGAAGATGATAGCGTGGACAGAGGCGGCAGCAACCAACTGTGGGGCGGACTGCCATTTCCCATTCCGCAAGACGGCGGCGGTGCGGCACAACAAGAACGCCCTGACAATAACCATGTTGCAGGCATGGGTGTTGACTGGGTGGCACCTTTTACCCCGCCAGAGGCCATGGAGCTTGATATTGACCGTGGTGCGGTGATTGCCGTTGCTATCAACCGTTCTTTTGCTATTGGTGTAGATGGCACATTGTACTCTTGGGGCAATGGGTTTTCAGGAAGGCTTGGCGACGGCGCAACAAGCGACCGTCATTACCCTGCTGCTATAATGGAAGGGGTATCCGCCGTTGCTGCGAGTAATTACCTAGCATATGCCATAACAAACGATAGGGCATTGTACGGCTGGGGCGGCGGACAATTTAATCAAGGAATAGGTGACGGACCAGATAGCCTTGGACGTTTGATACCAACATTTGTTTTTGATGATGTTGTATCGGTAACAGCCAGCGGAACGAGTGCCTCATTTATTACGACAGAGGGCAATATGTATGCTTTTGGTCAAGCGATGTGGAGCTTGATGCGTTTTAGTTTTGTAAACCCTAGGGAATGGCCGAATTGGCAAGAGCGTGTGCCCGTAATGTATTTGCACGGCATACAAAGGATTAGCTTTAATGAAAATGTAGGTGCAATGGTGATAAATCACGCAGGTGAGCTACATGGCTGGGATAGGCATCTTGAAAGCAGCGGGTTTGTTCGGGAGTATTTTGTAGGATGGAATTTTGGAGCGAGGAATATCACTTCCGTGAGCGCGGAGATTTTGCCAACCATGCAAAATATAGCAGACGTAAGCGTTGGCGAAGACCATGTAATGATTTTAACACAAGACGGCAGAGTTTACACATGGGGAAGAAACAATCGTGGACAGCTTGGCAACGGAACAAATGCAGACTCGCCTTCAGAACTTGTTTTTGTAATGGATAATGTTATACATATTTCAGCAGGGCATAGCCACAATTTGGCAATAACTGCAAATGGCACATTATATGCTTGGGGTAACAACCAATTTGGCAGGCTTGGTACTGGAAATGTAGTAAACGCCAATACACCTGTTGCTGTTTTGCAAAATGTAAATACAGCGGTGGCTGGGGTAAACCACAGCATGGCTGTTACCAATGACGGCAGGTTGTGGGCATGGGGCGATAACCGACAAGGTCAACTAGGCGACGGCACAACGACATCACATCACAGCCCTGTTGTTATAATGGAAAATATGATGACTGTGCAAAGGTAAAGGGGGAGCGGCAAACATGAAGTTGAATGTATTTTTGAAGTCGGTATTCCGACAACCCGTGCGTACGGCACTTTTGGCAGTGCTTGTTCTTGCGGCATCATTTGCCGTGGTGGCGCGTGTAACAGAATTTGCTATTGTAAACGATGCGATAAACCACATAGACGGGCAATACAACGCCATCGGCAACCTTGTGCCAATAAATCCGCAGGATGTTACAAGTGGGCACGACGTATCAGCAGCAGCAGAAATTCTTGCAAACAGCCCTTTGGTTTCAAGGGTTGACGAGCGTGTTTTTGTGCAAGGTGTTATGGATGGAGTTATGAATACGTCAAGCATAAGCATAAATCCGTTTGTTCCTATTTGGCATCCAGCAAGTGTGCTGCCTATTAGCACAATAGACCACTACTTTTACGCAAATATAACATCAACGGGCGCACCAAGGATTATGAACAGGCAGGCTAACTGGAGTTCGTTGCGGATACAAATAGAGGTTGACACTGTGCTTTCAGGCGACACAATGGTTTTGCGTGAAAGGGGTGTTGAATTTACAAATGCGGCAGGTCACACAGTTGCTCTGTCCAGCGTGGCAACACTATGGGTAACTTTGACTTTGGAAGAAACGGAACTTTTTGATGCAGGGCTACATCCTCTTAATGACCTTCGTCCCGGCAATACAAGGCATTTGTTTAGGGGTACTAGCTTTGTGCGCGATGCGTGGGGCGGATTAAGCGGAGTTTGGCTACCATTAGCTGGTGATGACAGTATGGCATGGGATGATGAAGGCGAGAACCTTATTAGAGAAAATGATGCAGACCTTACTTGGTTTGTGTCCACAACAAATACGGCAGAATATAGCGCAATTTTGGCTGGTTTGGAGCCAAGATTAGAGCTTATAAATCACAACCTCAGCTCCATGCTTGTTATAGGCACACAAAGCATGGAAACCATGCCGCGTATGCAAGACGCTCGTTCGGCACGACTTTCTGCGGGAAGGCTCATCCCTGGCGGTCGTTGGCTTACATATGAGGACTACGCAACCGAAAACCCCGTGGCTGTTATTCCAATACATTTAGCAAGCCGCCGAGGGCTTCGTGTAGGCGACACTTTGACATTGACATTGCAAAACACCAATGCACCAAGCTGGATGGAGCAAGAGGGAATTAGACCTTGGGCAAACGGCATGGAGGGTTGGTGGCACTCCAATCCTCAAGGCTGGTGGGCGACGACCGAGGACGGCACAGACCTTTTAGCCATCGAAACACATATAATAGAGCTTACTATTGTAGGCATATATTTTAACACACCACCAGGAGTTGACCCTCACAACTTTTTAAACACAGAGATGTATATCCCTCTGTCGCTTATTCCAGACGGCTTTGGGTGGGATGATGCGCCGCAGTTTGCAAGCATGACCAACTTTGCACTAAATTCTCCAAGAGATATAGATAGATTTGTGAATCAATATGACGACCAAATGCGGGCATTGGGCTTTAGAGTAAACTTCATGCCAACGGGTTTTGATAACTTCGCATCGGCAGCAGACCCAATACGAACATCTATTTTGGTAAACCTAGCTATATTCTCTTTCGTGGCTGTTTTGATTTTTACTATGGTGGTTTTTGTGTATTTAAAGCAATGGCGCAAGGCAGTTGCTGTTTCACGTGCTTTAGGCTCGCCAGCCAAAAAATCGCTTCGTCAGCTTTTCACACCTGTGTTTTTAATTTGGACACCCGCAATAATTTTGGGTGCGCTGTTCGCTTGGTTCTTTGCGGTATATCAATCCCGTGATGCGTTAAGCAGTCTTGAAGAATTTGTTGTAGAAGACACAGTAGAGATAACCGCAGATGTTGCTGCAGGGCTGGTCAACGAGATGATTTGGGGAGCAGAACAAAGGGTTGTGGAATTTGAAATGTTAGACCGAAGTGTGGCAGAACCGCTTATTTATGCAGGCTCTATTTTGGTAATTAGCTTTGGCGGCATGATAGCGGCTGGTTTTTATATGGCTAAAAAGCCAGTTTTAGAGCAGTTGCAAGGCGGAGCAACAAAAAAACGCCGCAAGAAAAAAACTGTTGCCCCAGATGATGGGACAGTATACGGCTTTGCGGTAAAAGACACGGACCTCGATTTGGCACCACTGAAAACAACCAAAAATGCAGCACGCTCTGCCTTTTTTAGGCATATAGGCAAGCACATCATGCGAAGTCCAGTGAAATCAGGCTTGGTTGCTGTTATTGCAATGTTTTTCGTTGTTTCTTTGGGCTGGCTTAACCACACAATAGAGTTTACAGAAAATGAGATTGAAAGACTTTGGAATACTACTGTTGTCGAAGCTGAGTTGTTGCTTGGTTTGGATGAAGAGGAAGTTGTACGCTTACGTTTAGATTGGGCGGATTGGTTTGGTGTTGCCCATGCACCAATTTCAAGCACAACTTTAATGCATTATTTAGCATCAGGATTTTTTAACGAATGGTATTTGGAAGCTCTGTGGCATTACGGGCAAATAAGCACAGAGGAGTTTGCAAGGCAGTTTAACTTCCAATGGAACAGACCCGACATGGTCGTTGGTGTAACCAGCCTTCAAGGTTTTATACGGGAAAACACACGCACAGACCGTGATGACGCAATAGGGACACTGGGCGAAACTATTGAAATTGAATTTTTGGATGGTTTTGGACCGGAAGATTTTGATTTTACGGACGCTACTGCTCCTCTTGCTGTGCTGGTGCAAAGACGCTGGGCAGAATCGGCTGCAGAATTTGGCATAGAACTTTCCGAGCCGCTCTTTTTATCCGACCCATGGATGCAAGTTCAAGTTATAGGCATATTCGACCACGGGTTGCATCGTGCCATCAATAGATTTGAAGACGCAAGAAATGTATTTGTAACCCACTTACATGCTTTGGGCTACCACACATTTGGCTCTTCTCATTTTGCAGGATATGATGAAGATTACGCAGAAGACAGCGGACAGATGGGCGGCTTGTCGTACCTTACAGCAAGAGGATATATTAACCCTGCCAGAAATAGGGAATTATTCGGGCTTCGCCATCATATGGATGGCATATTGGCTCGCAACCAACTGTCGTATGGCGGTAGAATGCCTCTTGAAATGTTTATGACCGACCGTGAGCTATACAGCGTCATAGACCCATTGGAGCAAAACCTTGCACTTATGCGTATTTTGTACCCCATAACTATTGGTGTTGCCGCTGCATTATCAATAGGCTTGTCGCTTTTGATAATGCTGCAAAATGCCAGAAATGCCGCCTTAATGCGAATGCTTGGCAAACCAAATGCGAAAACGCAAATGTCGCTTGGCATAGAGCAGATTCTTGTAATTGTTGTTGGTGTTATTTTGGGTGTATTAGCTCTTATCGCAATAGGTGTACCAGCTCTTGACATAACCCCGTTATCGCTTGCCGCTATGTATTTTGTCGGTGCGATAGTAGGCTCCGCCATTGGTGCGTTTTTAATAAATAATAAAACCCCACTTGAACTTTTGCAAACGAAGGAATAGCACCAACTCAAAAAAGCGGCTATTAGCCGCTTTTTTGATGCCTATTGCACAAAATTAATTTTTAGTGTATAATGAGGCTACAATAATATAAAGAGGAGGATGGATGATGCCAACCAGAACAAAAGTTTCACAAATAAAGGCTTGGACAGAGGAACATTCCGCATATCTGAGCGAATCTGCCATTGATGCTGCAGAAACACATCTAACTTTTGCAGAAGCAAAAGAAAAGGGATTTATCACCGAAAACGATATAGAAAGCAAATACACAGTTGCACGAGAAAAGCATATAGAAATAACCTTATCATACATAAAAGCCAAGCCAAAAACGCTTATGAAGCGTTAAAAAGACTTATTATAAACCCTGTTAAATAAGGGAGCATAAAAGATGCACAAAAGAATTTTGGATTGGGTCTTGAACAAAGCCAAGCAAACAGGTCGTATTATTTTGTACGGCCTATTTGCAGCAATTTGGGCTTATTTGTATTACTGGATGACTTTTTCATACATGTATGAGATGGTAGAGCAAGGTCTTGTTCTTGAAGCCTATTTGTACAATTTGTTTGCTATAATGATTGTACTGTTCTTTGATTGGCTGGTCAAAAAATTCATGTTTGCACGTAAGTATTTAAGCAAAAATATTTTTACGAGGATTGTACGATTTTTAGTTTTGCCAAAATCGGGTTTGGTTTCTTTTAAATCTGGGTTATATTTGTTTTACGTTTTTATGCTGCTGTATTCAATGTTGCTCACCCACAGCCCATATTTGGAACCTACCACTACATTTGAGAAATACGTTGTTGCTATGGAATACGGTATAATAATTTTGTTAGCGATAGATATGTTTATAAAACAGCTGTCGTCGGATAACAATCGTATTTTGGAGCTGGAAGAAAGCGAGCGAATGTATGACGAAAAACAAAGACAAAAAGGTAAAAATAAGCCCAAATAGTGTTTGGCATTGATTTTTGCAATAATTCAAAAATCCCCTTTATATTTGGGGATTTTTTTATATGCAAAGTTTGCGATAAATATTTTTTGCAAAATGTTAATTAGGCTTTCCGCTCCCCAAAAATACCTCTTCCAACTCTGACTATATTAGCTCCATGTTCTATTGCAACCGCATAATCATTACTCATGCCCATGGATAGATATTTTATATTATGCTTGGGTGTTGCCGCCTTTTTCAAGTCCTCGTGCAGGCGGGTCATTTTATCAAAATAACTGCGCATTTGTTGCTCTGTTGCCCCAAGCGGTCCCATTGTCATCAAGCCGTTTATTGAAATATTGGGCATAGCTTCAATTTGTGCGAAAAAGTCTAGAACTTGGTCGGGGTTTACGCCATATTTGTTTGGCTCGCAAGCTATATTTACCTCTATAAGAGTATTTACCACAATGCTTTTTAAACTTGCCACACGGCTAATTTCTTGAGCTAACCTTAAGCTATCTAGACTATGTATTAAATTCACCTTATCTATAACCTGTAATACTTTATTTCTTTGCAAATGACCCAAAAAATGCCAGTTAAACCCCTCTATATAGGGCTGCTTTGTCATTAGTTCTTGTGCTTTATTTTCTCCAAAATGGTGTATTCCTGCATCTTGAAAAGTGCAAGCTACTTCTTGTAAAGTAGCTAAATCCACCGATTTTGTAACGGCAACCAAAACTATATCTGAGCTTAAACGCCTAGATTTTTCGGCAGCAATGGCGATTTTTTCGTTAATTCGCTTTAAGTTGTCTAAAAAAAGTTCTTTGTTTGCTTTCATAATTTTACCCGCAAGCCTAATCAATTTTTATTGTGTCTATTTGCTGACTTTATACCTAATACATGACTGATTGCTTTGGTTGGATGATAAAGCAACATTCTTGGACCTGAAAAACGCATAACTTCCCGCATTTTTTCACGCATATCTGGGCGATAGCACGGGGTTTTACATCCGCTGCAAAATATTGTAATTTCGATATAAGGGCAATTATCTGTGCGTATATTTGAGTATTCTATTAAATTTAAGCAGTCGGGGCAAAGCTGTTTTTTGGGCATACGGTGCTTTTTTCTACAATAAATGCGCATCATTTTTTGTGCGGTGTCTTTTTTTGACTTGCGCTTTTTTAGTATGTTTTTTTCGTTGCTATCGCTATTCATTTTGTCCCTCCAGCTTCATATTGCTTGGCTTGGAACAACCATTGGCATACCCTTGGCTTGGCATATTTGCGGGCTTATACGTCTTGATGCGGAATATGAATACATAATGATGAATAAGGAAAAGAACCACCATAACAATTCTAAATGTCAAATTATTTATTGCAATAAAAGAAATGGTCATCATAATACTGGCAAAAATCTGAATGAACAGTTTTTGCTTAATAGTCATCGACCTAGATTGCACGTATTCGGCGAGATATTTTTTATATAATTTAGAGTTTTTTAGCTTTGCCGAGAGCTTTTCGGAGCTCCTATTAAAGCAGTACAAAGCTAAAAGTAAAAAAGGAGTGGCTGGAACCCCAGGGATTAAGCGAGAGACAGCGGCAATTGAAACCGCCAATACGCCCAAGAATATAAAAAGAATTTTGTACAACTTTTTTTTCAAAAATCTCACCTATTTTTCTTCGTTATTCTAGTGCATCAAATTATGAAAAAAATGATTTAACGTGATTACAATCATAACGCCTACTATCATTATGGGCAACTTTAATTTTGTGCGTCCGGAATATTCAATGGCAAGGGGCAATATTTCCGAAAACACAACCCCAAGAATACAGCCGGCTGCAATCGCAAACATTATGCCTGAAAGATAAACATTTATGCCGCCCACTAAATACCCAATTACTGCACCTACGACAGTTACAAGCCCAGCAAGCCCGCAAATGCCTAGAACTTTCCACCATTTTGTGCCCCCCGCTTTAAGAGGCAGGGCTATTGACATGCCTTCTGGAATACAGGACAGCCCTATTGCAATGGCAGCAAACAGAGAGCCCGAACTGCCTATGGCAAGCCCTTTTGGGAGGTCGTGTAATATAATCCCAAAAGCAATGGGAAAAGCAACGGCTATCATGCGGCGTTTGTCGGACTTGGTCAAGTCGGACTTGGCTTTGCTTGAGATGGCAGTTTCTTCTTCATCGTTGTGAGAGCAATGCTCATTATGGGGCAGAATACCGTGGACATGCTCGTGCCCATGCTTGTCAACAAAAGTAAGGATGATAACCAAACCTACCCCAACCATAACCCCTAGTACCGTAAACCAAATGCCTGCTCCGCTGTGTTGATACCAATATTGATACATCTGACCGTTATTTGGGTCTATTGCTGTGTGGTAATGCCCATGACCAATGGCATGAGGAATAAAATCAACAAACACAAGGGTTATAAGTACCGATGCCACAAAAACAAAACTTAACCCTATAAATTTTTTGTTGGGGCGACTTATACAAATTGCTATTATGCCGCCCAAAACCGAACTTACCAAACCAGCAATCGCCGCAAGAGTTATAATATGTACTATATTCGGAGCATTTTCAGACATTGTGGACTCTCCTTTAAATTTCGGCGAAAATTAAATCGTGAACAATGCCGTCTATTGTGAGTCTTAATCTAAATTCACCTGTTTCGACAATATAGTGCAAATTACCCCTTTGGTAGTTACTTTGCGTGTTGTCTGTTGCTTGATTATCATCTATACCAAGGGCTGGGAGGGCTTCGGCCAAATTGATTCTTGGGCTGCCTGATGCTGTAACGCCTGCATAAAGGTGATGATGCCAAAAGCCGTCTGCAAAACTGGGATGCTCTCTCGATGGGTTTATTGAGGCTTGTACATCAACTGTGCCAATTCTTATAATAACATTTCCGCCGTTTTCCTCGCCTACAAAAGTAAGCCTTGAACCTGCGTAGTTTTCCAATATATCTACTTGCTGACCATCCATATAAAGCCTGTTGATTTCGTAAGTTGCACGGGCATCGACAGGTTCGGAATTATTTCCACCGCAAGCCGTAAGCGCAAAAATCACTCCACCGAGCATGGCTACCAAAATAAAACTTAACAATTTTCCATTCTTTTTAAAATTCTTCATTATTTGTCCTCCTTAATTTTTAGAACTGTATCCTTTGAAACAGAGAGCAAGCGGCTTATTGCCCTTGCGCTATTACCTTCAGCTACCAATTCTTGAATACGGCTTTTTACATTTGGATCCCAAGCCTTATAGGTGTATTTCTGCCGAAATGTGGTGCGGCTGCAACCGCTGTTGTTGCAGCGATAAATCTGCGCCCCTTGCTTTTTTCCAAATTTGCGTATTTCTTTTCCTTGACATTCAGGGCATCTAGGTGAAACATCGGCAGGCTCTGCTTGTAATTGTTCTTCATAGGTATATTCCAGCCGAAATTCACGTGGATTGCAGGCTGTCTTTGCGCATTTATAAAACTCTTTTCCTTGACGCTTACTTGATTTTTGTAAATCTCCTCCTTTGCAAGAAGGACAACGAATAGATAAAGTTGCCATTGATGCCACCCCTTTTATCATTGAATTAATTAAAGACTAATTAATGTAAAACACTTCACGTTCCACAATAACACATAAGAAAGAAAAAAGCAACCCCTTTAGTTCAAGTCGATTAAATTTTGTCTTAAAGGGGTTGCTAACAAAGCTACAAATCAAACAGAAAATGGACGGTCAAAAACGACCGCCCATTTTGACGTTGGCTCTACAATAATATGCAGATAAGTCCGCCATTACCCTCATTAATAATTTTTTGCAAAGTATCCTGCATCTTCATCTGGGCATCTTCGGGCATCCGATATAGCTTGTTTTGCAGACCATCGCGCACCATAGAATGCATCGACTTGCCAAACATATTCATATCCCAAATTTTTTCAGGGTCATCTGCCATTTGTGCGTTAAAATAATCGACCAAATCTTGCGACTCTTTTTCGCTGCCTACAATAGGGCTTATTTCAGTTTCTATATTGGCTTTGATGATATGTATTGCATGTATCAAACAGGAGTATAAAATTCCCTAGAAATCTAACTGCTCGGCGGCATACTTATCTACAAACTTATGATGTCGATGTTTTAATAAGAATTTCATAGAGGGTAATTATTGTGCTAATGAACAGCTATAATTACTTCCATCGGTGCATCGCATCGATAGCATAAAGCGGAAGATTGATTAAATCCCCCTCTTGTTTATAATCTGCCATAGATGTGCGAACAGCGATTTTAGGGGCAAATTTTTCTCGGAAAGTCTTTAGGCTTTTGGCACGCAAATTAAGCTCGGCTTTTACTTCAAGCGGGATGACTCTGTTGCCATAGTCTAACAAAAAGTCAATTTCGGCGGAATTTCTATCGTTTGTCCAATAGTAAGGCACAATGTTCCCTGCGGCTTTAAGTTGTTGAAGGACATATTGCTCGGTCAACGCACCTTTGAAATGGGTGAAGAGTTCATTTTTGTCAAGGATAATGTTAGGAGCTATACGAGCCATACAGCCAAGTAGGCCCACATCAAGCATAAAAAGTTTGAAGGCTTTTAAGTCTTCATAGGCTTTAAGGGGGATGTTTGGAGCGGTTGCACGATGAACCTTGTGTACAAGACCACAGTCCGCTAACCACAGCAGAGCAAGCTCATAGTCCTTTGCCCTAGCACCTTCCCTAACAATGCCATATACAAATTTCTTGTTCTCTTTCGCAAGTTGTGCGGGAATAGAGTTCCACAACATACGTATACGTGGCACAATCTCGTTCGGTGCGTGTTTGGAAAAATCCTGCTCATAGGCGGCAAGTATGCGTTCTTGTATACTTCGCACCTCTGCAAAGTCTTTGTTTTGTGTAAAAGCATAAGCAACCTCGGGCATCCCGCCCACAAAATAATATTGTTTAAGCAGGTCGATGAAATCTTTCCTAAATGTCGTAATCATGGCAAAATCTCCACTCTCAATAAGCTCGGCAAATTGCCCCTTGCCCATAGCCCGCAAAAACTCCATAAAATTAAGTGGGTAAAGGTCTAAAAATTCTACTTTACCGACAGGAAAATTAGTGCCCTGATGCAAAGCCACCCCAAGTAGGCTACCAGCACAAATTATATCATACTCTGGTGCCTGCTCGTTAAAATATTTTAGTGCAGTCAGTGCTTTGGGTACTTCCTGAATCTCATCAAAAATCAACAAACTGCGACCCGCCTCAATCTTTTGTCCCGAATAAATCTCAAGCCCCATAACAATGCGTTCAATGTTCAAATCGGACGAAAACAACTCCCTCATACGCTCGTTGTTATCAAAGTTCACATAAACGTAGTTTTCATAGGCTTGCTCGCCAAACTTCTTCATAATCCAAGTTTTACCAACCTGCCTTGCTCCACGAATAATCAAGGGCTTACGCTTCTTTTTGTTTTTCCAATCAAGTAAATTTTCTATAAGAATACGTTCCATCAGCAACACCTCCATATATATTATAGCCAAATTCCACAAAAAATGCAACGATTTTTTGTGATTAAGTAATATTTTTTCGTCGATTCTTGCTATGTCTTTCCATTTTCGCCCCTATGGGTTGTTTTAGAAATAAAAAGAGCAGGAATGACAACTCCGTAGAGTTTATTCATTCCTGTTTTGCGTCGTCATAATTAATTATGCCTTGACTACCCAGTAATCCAGCATTTGCACATTGAGCTTTTTTTTAATCTCTTTCCACAGAGGCATATATTTATCCATTAATGCTGTAAATTCTGCATTATGGTTTTTAACTTTGAGATGAATCAGCTCGTGTAAAATAATGAACTCAAGACACTCAATAGGTTTTTTGGCGAGTTGGAGATTGAACCAAAGTTTTTTCTTCACAAGATTACAAGTTCCCCACTTGCTTGTCATATATTTCGTCTGCCATGAATCGCATTTCAAACCTGTCATATCCTCCCATTTTGGTAACAAGCGGATGATTTCGCATTTCAACTGTTCCCGATACCATTCACGAACGAAATTATCGCGTTGCTTGACTGTGCTTTCTTGACGAACAGTCAATAATACTGTATTACCTGATAGCGTTATATTGTTCTTGTTACCAAAATCTACTTGCAAAAAATATTGCTTACCCCAAAGATACAATGTTTCTCCCGACACGTATCTCCGTTCGGTTTGACGAAGCTGACTTGCAAACTTGGCTTGTTGTGTTTTAATCCAGCTTATCTTCGTGTGCACAAATCTCTCTATCGCATCATCCTTTATATTAAGTGGAGCCGATACAGAAACAGTACCATTTGGAGGCTTTACATACAAGTGCATATTCTTTATTTTTTTTCGATTTACTTGAATGTCAATTCCGCTTATGACCATTAATACTCCTCCTGAGCCATTATCAATTTTAATAGTCGCTCAACTTCGTTAATGTCATCGATAATGCAAGATAAAGCTCGCCTAATTTTGTTTTGTTTTACCTGATTAGTCCTAAAGCCATCTTGTTTGTTTTTGCGAACAGCAATATCCAATTTATGAGCCAGTTTTTCATCCTCTCCGCAGTTATCATAAAACATCCGAAGCGAGCCACTTCCACGTATACTTTTAGGGTAATGGCTATTCTTCTCTGGGCTTATAGAATTTTTTGCAAGTTCTGCGTATAATTCAAGTAGGCTTTTGTATGCAACAACGCCTTTTTTGCGGTCAAGTATAACCTGCTCCAGTATTTCGGACATTCGTGCGTAATATTTAGGATTCATAGGCATCTTGGCAACGATTTTACGACGGATGTTATTTTCTATGGCTTCTGCAGCAGCTTCTTTCCCTCGATTTTCCGATTCTAATTTATCTTTTTGTGCCATAATAAAATCAAGAAGCGTAAAATCGTCTACTATGCCAAGCGATTTCGCATCGCTTGCAACAATGTATGTGTCAATAAGATGACGCATACCTGGTTCAAACATCTTGAAGTCGATTTTATCGCCGCTTGCTTGTCCGATTGTTGCCTTCAATTTAAGATAAAAATTAACTTTTATTTCAATACCCACTTGCTCAACAGAGGTATATCCGACCGCACTCATATCAGCTTTGACATCTGCGTATGCCCGAACCAAGCGATTAATCAATTTATATAACTGCTCACGCAAACGTGCATAAGTTTCATCTTCCTCGTCATCGCCTCCGCTTTCACTGCAAAAATAGCGAATATAGTCGATTTCATCACGCGGGAGAGCTACACCCTCGCACAAACTATCTAATTCTTCAAGCGTTACATTTAAATATTTTTTTGCTTCCGTAAGTCTGTCTTTTAATAAGCCTTCGACATCTTCAAGTGCATATCCCTCGAAGGCTCCTACTGTGTATGTTTGAAGAGCTGTCTCCAGATTGCCAAATAGTTGTTTGTAGTCAACAATATATCCAAAGTCTTTACTTTCGCCATCAAGTCTATTTACGCGACAAATCGCTTGAAATAACCCGTGGTCTTGTAAGTGTTTGTCAATATATAGATATGTGCAGGG
>Ga0123352_10003699_pt1 | contig 22267 bp, 7 predicted proteins | sample TergutLab28metaG_FD_89700 | JGI IMG/M metagenome (GOLD analysis project Ga0123352, IMG submission 89700) | Labiotermes labralis P1 segment gut microbial communities from Petit-Saut dam, French Guiana - Lab288 P1 | ecosystem: Host-associated > Arthropoda: Insects > Digestive system > Gut ...
TGTGTTTGCAACCAGTCTTGACATGTTCGTACATGTCTTAGCAACTCATGACACAAGTTGCAAATGGCTGCGTTTGCTCAGTTGGCTGTAGTAGGTCGCGGAATTAACACGTGCGTTTATGTCATAGCGATTTTTACGATGTGTGAAGGTAACGAACAACGCATTTGCATCAAGTTTTTTAAATCGGAAAAACCGCAACGGAAACGTATCAATATTGCAGCAAGCATAAGGTGAAGATGCAATGGGTCGTACACAAGAGTTTGACTGGTTCCGTCGATTTAAAGAGGGTAGAACCTCCGTTGAATGCGACCCCCGCTCGGGACGACCGTCAAATCGAGAAACGAGGAAATTATTGCTAAAGTTAGAACAATCGTTCGCAGTAACAGGAGACTGACAGTACGAGAGATAGCGGATGACTGTGGGATCTCCGTGGACTCATGCGATGCAGTTTTAACCGAAGATCTGCACATGAAACGTTTGTGTGCGAAGTTTGTGCTGCGTTTGCTAACAGATGACCAACGTGAGCAACGTCAGAAAATCGCCCGTGATTTGTCAGAGCGTTCATGTGAAGACGTGCAGTTTCTTAAGAACATTGTGACTGGTGACGAGTCCTGGGTCTACAGGTATGACCCGGAGACAAAACAGCAATCGTCACAGTGGAAGGGTCCCACGTCTCCGCTACCAAAGCAGGGGCGCCAGTGGCGAAGCAAAACAAAGGTCATGTTACTGGCGTTTTTTGATTCTGAGGGTATCGTACACCACGAGTACGCTCCCGACAGGCAAACAATTAACAAGGAATTCTATGTGGAGGTCTTGCGACGTTTGTATGAATCAGTTCGCCGAAAACGACCGGAATAATGGCGGGATGGGGACTGGATCCTGCACCACGACAACGCGCCCGCACACACTTCACATCTTGTGCAGCAGTTTTTGGCCAAACACGGCACCGCTCAGTTGCAGCTGCCGCCATACTCACCAGATCTCGCACCGTGTGACTTTTTCCTATTCCTAAGGCTTAAGAAAGTTCTGAAAGGACACCAATTTGAGGCAACGGAGAACATCAAACGAAATTCGACGAAGACACTATTAGACATCCTTAAAGAGGAGCTCGCAAAATGTTTCCAACGGTGGCAGAAATGTTGGGCGAAGTGTGTAACTGCGGAAGGAAACTGTGTTGAAGACAATTAGGGTAAAACCCCCATGTAGTGTGGTCAGTCCGGATACTTTTTGAACAAACCTCGTATATTGTCTTTAACCATTGATCATGTTTATACTTTAATTATTTTAATGTTTTTAGCACCAATATCCAGTATTTAAGGAGCCAGCACATTTATACAACTCGTATTCTACGAAGAGATGTCGACATTTTAATCTTTTGACTCTTTTGCACCACCTAAGCTGTGTACAAAAGTGGCAAATTTTTTTTATGCGGTACTGCTTTCGTTTGATTTCCTGATGATGGTCCCTTGCCGATCGAAACGTGTAGCAATGTTTAGTGCGATATTACAATATAAATATCTAAGGAACAGTTTTGTGCATTTTATTGGTTTGTTGTCGTGAATTAATACCTTAATGAAGTTGCATTTCATCGCACGCAACAAACACATTGCATGACCTAAAAGTTTTACGTGTCCTCATTCCTCTCCTGTCGAAACACCCTGTAGTTCTGTTTCGTACATTTACGGGAATCGGTTTAAGGCGCCTTCGCAAAGTCGTCAAGAGAGTCTGTTACCTTCGTCATGTCCGTCTGTCTGTCCTCTCCGCATGTATCAGCTCGCCTCCCACTGGAACGATTTCCAGGAAGCTTGATATTGGGGACTTTCATAAAAATCTGTCGATAAAATAAAATTCTTTTAACGTCGGTCACAAACATCGGGAAATTTTGCATAAAGATCTAACTGAATTTTATTATGGCCAGCGACTTAAATCGCCACACAGGCGCTCTGTTCGATAGATACAGCATCAGGCTGTCAGGGTAGCCATGGGATTATGAACATTAGGCACAAACATCACAATATCATGTTATACGTACATTGTCTATCTTTTTATACAATATATTTTTGCACACGCCTGCATAAACGGTAGATTCACAGTAAGTTTACCGTAGAAGTCAAAATTGAACGTAGGCTTCTATGGCTAAAAATTATACAAATGTTTTGAAAAAAAAACATGGCTGTAAGAATGAGGTCGACATCTCTACATACTTTTCTGTATGTACATTTGTCACTGCTACCTGAAGATGTGTTATCATATTCAAGTCGAAACATGTAGCTTTATCTAAAAATGAAACGATTGTTAGGAAAGAGTTGCGTTGGAATGTCTTTTAATGATTCAGTATTTATTCAACCACATCTTGGTATGTCCGATACTATGATCAGCAAAAATAAATTTATTGAATGCTAGAGAAGCTATTCCTTCTTTACTAATTCTGTCTGAGTTTCGTACCCGCGACATTTGCTCAAAAGATCCGAAAGGGTATCGGTACAAGCATCGCTGTGGTGCCCGCCCTCACTTACTCTACGTGCGACAAATTGATTTTGATTCTGTAAGTAATATCAGTTTCAGGTTCTGGTTTATGCTGATCATGTTAATATATTGGGAGGAAGCTTACATACTATGAAGAAAAATGCAGAAGCTTTGATAGTGGATAGTAAGGAGAATGGACTAGAAGTAAATGCTGATAAGACAAATTGCATGGTCATGTCTCGAGATCAGAATGCAGAACGAAGTCACAGTATAAAGACTGATAATAGTTCCTTGCAAAGGGTGGAAGAGTTAAGATATTTGGGAGCAGGCTTAACAAACCAAAATTATATTCAGAAAGAAATTAAGAGCATACTGAAGTCAGGGAATGTTTTGTATCATTCGGTGCAGGATTTTTTTTGTTCCAGTTTGCTATCCAAAATTTTAAAGACTGAGATATATAGAACTATTTTCCTGTTCTTGTGTATGGGTGTGAAACTTGGTCGCTCACATTGAGAGAGGAACCTAGACTGAGGTTGTATGAGAATAGGGTGTTGAGGAGAATATTGGGGCCTAAGTGAAACGAGGTGACAGGGGAATGGATAAAACTACATAATGAAGAAATTAATGGTATGTACTCTTCACCCAGTATTGTTCGGGTGATCAAATCGAGAAGAATGAGATGGGCAGGACATGTAGCACGTATGGGGGAGAGGGGAGGTGTATACAGGATTTTGGTTGGGAAACCTGAGGGAAAGAGACCACTTGGAAGAAACAGACGTAGATGAAAGGATAATATTAAGATGGATCTTCAGGAAGTAGGATGTGGGGCATGGACTAGATCGATCTGGTTCAGGATAGGTACAAATGGCGGGCACTTGTTAATGCGGTAATGAACCTTCTGGTCCCATAAAATGCGAGAAATTTCCTGACTAGCTGAGAACCGGGTAGCTTCTCAAGAAGGATTCTGCTGCATCGATAAAATAAGTAAGTAAGTAAGCAAAATAAGTAGTATCAGTTATTCTCCCAGCGCTAACATGAATCCAGATTTAATCCCTCTGTCCAGAAGAGGTCTCCCCTAGACCGAACTTTCTCCTTTGTGTGACGATGCATTTCTCTCACACCACACTCTGCCCGCCGCCACTTTTTCGGCTCCCACATATCCCGGGGGACTCATTGATTTTTCTGAATGTCGGGTGCAGTGGCTAGGCTAAGTTAATTCTTCTTCTGCCACCAGCCAACCTGTCCCTGTTGCTCTGTGTGTGAGGGAATTACACTAAACCGCACGGGAAAATAACAAGAAAAAATAGGTTCCTGCTGAGCGTGTTTTTGTTTGTGTGTGTGTTTGATAGGTGTGCAGACAAACATGTAGGTTAAGGGTGAAAAATTGACTGGCTCCAGTTTAGATGTATACCGCAGCAGAGTGACCTGGAGACAGGAAATTCCTTTATTCTTCAACGTATGTAGTGGAATTGGGCAGAATTTGACAGAATTAACCTTGTGTACTCTCTTGGAAAATGCGATTAGTCATTTTATGACATGTTTCGTACTCACAGTTCTGCTTTTCAGTTTTATGGGAGATATATATATATATATAAATTGAAAGCTAATGGTGCATCCTGTTGGTTCTTATTGTGTGTGTATATATATAAATAAATCCCTGCTATAAGAACCAACAGGATGCACCATTAGGTTTCAATTTATTTCAATAATTAACCTGTGCATGTTTCGAGCAGGCTTACTGCTCATCATCAGGAGGTACTACTATGTACATACAGCAATTGTTATATGTCATGCTGAAAATATAGGAATTGTTTAAAATTACATAAATACATATACATAGTAATTAAAATGCATAAAACATTTTGTTGTCCTGATGATGAGCAGTAAGCCTGCTCGAAACATGTAGAGGTTAATTATTGAAATAAATTGAAAGTAAAGTGCGCATCCTGTTGGTTCTTATTGTACGGATATATAACGATGCATGTCAACAAAATAAAGTATTAAATTTATATATATATATATATAAAAGCGAACACAGAGTATTTCTATTGAGATAAAAAAGTCGTACACAATTAGCCGCCACATCTTAATGTCATTTGATTTTTCCAAATAATTTTCATAATTCTTAAGGTATGAACTCGCGTCTCTCCATATCCCTTATTGCTTTGAGACAGATAAATAAATGTTTGTGTATATTCAAAATCAGTTGCGTGTTAAAGTCAGTTTTGGAGAATACCTTATGTCTGTGGGTATGATATTTGCAAGTGAAGTTACGCTGCATTCATGCCATGACGACTTATGGAGTGTAGTGTTAATACTGATGTAGTTCCATATACATGACATGAGTGCTCTGTTTGATAAAAATATATTTTGCAAGGTGTTCACTTTAACATACTACATCTAATCGAATTGTTATTGGAGGCAGGGCAATGTATCGGACAGTTACAACTCATCTACGCACTTGCGTAACTAGTTTGTTTTTAGCACCTGGGGCAAGTAATCACAATGTCAGCCCCTAACAGAAATTATGAGGTTGAAAATATCAAAGAATTTATTGAGTTTTCCCTTAACTGGCTCGGTGGTTTTAAATTTATTAAGAGTTGGGAATCAAATATTTTTAAATCACAATATTTATTTGTTCGCACATATTTCCACCCCTCTTGCCGCACCTTCGATTCTGCTGCCAGGGGCGGTCGTACAACTCACCCCCCTCAACTATTCCCCTGTCTCCAGAGTTTATAGAAAATCCGTCTCTCTTCGAGAAGAAATGAAAAAGATGATGAGGATTTTGAGTTGAGGAGGATGAGGTGGAAACCGCAGTGGCATAAATTAGTACGCCATGAGGCATTTTCCCGGAGGGAATAAAGAAATAGTGGGGACTGCATTACTGGGTGTCCTTTTTATCATCTAGATCGTAAAACAGCTTAGGCTTACTTGTCGAAAAATAGTACAGCCAACCGTCGCTATCCGCCGTCTGGCTTTGCCATTTTTCGCTATAGCGATTCGCAGATACTAATCCCCGCTATTGCGAAGCGGCATTCTTCAGTTGCCTTTCCACCTGCTCCCTCTCACCCACCTTCATGCTTAATCGTAGAACAATGACTCATTTTCTGCTCTGCCTCCTCCCCCACCTTACTTCGCTTTTCTTCTTCACTTCAAGCAGGAAGTACTCTATTTTACCTTATTTTTATTAATAAAAATGAGGCAGTGCTGACGTATATAATTAATTTTATTACATATTTATTCTAGCACTTCGTGATGCCTTCTTTCAAGCAAGTACTTAAACTATTTTTAGCCCATTCAGTATTTACTTATTATGTATTTGGTCTTTTGTTGGTTTGATATTATGCATAAATAATTGTTGGACTGTTTTTTAGGCGTTTAAAGACTTTTTATTTTTAGCAGTATGTACCGGGGTACTGATAAGTCCTTAGCCCGACCAGGAAGGAAACAAGCTCGGAAGCACGTCAGGCATGCGCGCGATTTCAACAACATTGAGACGCGAGTTGTCATCAAGTTTTTTTTGTAAGGCAAAGGGCCGTAGGAAATTCACGCCATTCTGACAGAAACATTAGCTTGTTTCCTTCCTAGTCGGGCTAAGGACTTATCAGCACGTCTGTAGGGAACTTGGTTGGGGTTTTGGAATTGGCTGGGAAAGCATTATTATTTTTCCCCACTTATAATTAAGGGAAATACGGTCCCTCTGTACGTTGTTTCGCTATCAGACCTGTTTTCGGGAAAGAAATAGAGAAGAATAAGAAGGGTTAACTGTACCGTGCTATGTTTTGAGCCGCTAAAGGGAAAGAGAAGAGAGTTTGCTCGTCTGCAGAATATGAAGTCGTGTAGGGAAGTGAAGTAAAGCTGTACAGTACTTGTACTCATTTTTTAACCACCACACTAGGCCTAGGAGGGGGTCATGGGTTAGATAAACCCCACCTCTTTATTTAGCTCGGCGAAAGACGCTGAAATTGAACCACTAATGTGTAGTCATCCATTCTGTAGCCTAGGCTCTATGTGGGCTGAGATATCGCTGTTCCAGAATGGGAAAAGCTGTTAGGATAAATAGGGGCAGGCAGGAGATATCTTCGGCAGTGCTAAACATAGGATTAGCATAATCAAGTGTTCATCGTTAATTCTTGTATTAGATCACTCTCAAGAATCGATAAGGGAGTGTAATTTGTTTGTTGAATTGGGCTTCTTTGTTTTGTAGGTCTGGTAGAGCTGGGTTTGCTCTCAGGGCATTTTATTACGTGATAGAATACTTACATACAATTTCGTTGTAGCGGGTATCTCTGGGTCTGAGTGGCCGAAGTAGAAATAAACCCGACAGCAAATGTGGAATAACGATAAAGTGGCGGTCATAAAATCAAGTGCTAAACGAAATTTTTGAAAGGAAAGTAACAATAAATTTGAATAAATGGTTATAAACCGACACATGAGGGACACTAAAATAGAAACTGGAAGTGGGAAAGGAAATCACAATAAAGAAGTATGGAGAAAGAGAAGGAGGAAATCGAGGAAGAGTGAGAAGCTGTGGTGCTCTGAGATCTGTGCGAAGAAATTATTGAATGATGAATACCCAGTCCGATCTTAAATCACGTGATATTACTAAATAATCTGCACAGAGATTGGAGGCGTGTATTTTATGTTAAATAGTAGGGTCGATCCTATATATCAAGGCCGAGTTTGTAGGTTGACGGCAAAGTAAAGACCCGTGTGACTTCGATATGCTAAGCCTTGTTAATCCTTCGAGTCGGCCTGACGTGTCACGGACGTCCAAAGACCCAAGGCCAGAAGAGTGACAGGCCACTATTCACGATTTAATCTGACCTCACGTTTTTACAGCACACAACGTAGACTGACCTCTGATATTTCTTGCAAAAGGTATCCAGTGTAATGTTACGTATACTCGTAGGCATAAATCTTGTATTTTTTAAGTTAAAAGTTCACCCTGGAACAGGCCATGAAGGTCTAGAGGGCGAGTAGAGGTATAGCTCTACTCTTTGTTGAACCTCGGCGCTAAATGCGGGGTGGGTTGTCAACGCCACGGTCCAGACGTTTTACCCGCGGGAAATACCCGGTACCCATTGTACAGAAGGGTGGATGGGCTCGAGGGTCGGTCTGGACGAGTGCGGAAAATCTCGCCCCCCACCGGGATTCCATCCCCAGACCGTTCAGCCCGTAGCGAGTCGCTATACCGACTACGTTAATCCGGCCCACACATTTAGTATTAGAACTTGTAAATTATGGGAAGTTAACGACGGACTTGGACATGAAAGTTTTAGAAATTAGCGCGGTATAAGACGAGTTTTATATAAGTGTGTTAATTTTCCTACGAGGGAAAATGAAAACACAAGACGCCTGGATTTTATATCTTAAGCTACAGTGGTATAACTGTAAGTACCGCATAACAGCAATGCGAACTTCCGTCATTTTCTGCCAATTAGTGATTTTTCCTTTCGATTATCCAAGCTGAAGCTTCGTAATATAAACAGCTCACCAAATATTATCAGGGCAATAAAATCAAAGGAGGATGAAACGGATTCCACAACTGACACGTAAAAAAACAGAAATATATACAAGTGTTTGGTTGTGGGAACTGAAGGGAAGAACCATTTGGAAGACCTATGTTTAGATAGGAGGAGATTATTATTAAAATGGAACCTACATACAGAGAATTGGAGAGTTTGTCTTGAATAGTCTGGCTCAGAGTAGAGGCAAGTGGAAATGAATTTTGAATATGGAAATGAAACTTCGGCTTCCACAGATTGCAGGGGATTTGTAGGCTGGGAAACCATTAGCTGCTCAAGAAGTGCTGGTCTATATAGTTGGCCACATTTGTGGTGATAATACCGTCACAGATTCAACATGGAAAATTGATTTTTTACCGATAACTGTGAGGGACGTGTGGTTGACCAAAATGCGGAAAGGTACAGTGAGCTGATGTGGCTGTTGCTTCGCCTTTGGGCGACCCTTGAGTATAACATATGTAGACATTAATGGCCAGATCGATCAGTGTATCTGGTATAACATATGTAGACATTAATGGTTAGGTCGATCAGTGTATCTGGTATAACTGATGAATTAATATTTATCGATACTGCCTTTGAAATTTCCATCAACCATGGAAATGATAAATGCAAGAATGCTTTGAAGATGTAATTAAAATATTTTTATTTTGATTATGTCAGAGAAGTTATGGATTACCGAAACGAATGAATTTTAAAGCAGGGCAGTTGCTTAGAAAGACAGTTGTAAATAAATTTTACGTTATTCATACCCTGCATTTTCTATAGTCTATATATTTAAAAAGAAACAAAATGCTGTAATTAAAATACAATAAAATAGATTAAAAACACACTACATATCACGTGCCAACTCCTTCATGTTTCGGCACCAAGGGGCCATCATCAGGGAGTTTATCAACAACAAACGTTTGTAGGTCTAACGTGTATTTCAGACGCCATTCTCCTTCACTTCCATCATAAAAGTTAAAAGTCTTACAATTTTAAACCTCCAGATTACGCATCAACAATATATGTACACACTGCTGCAACAACATCGCGGTGTGGTTTTGTTGCAACAATGTGTATATATATATTGTTGATGTAAAATCTGGAGGTTTAATATATTAAGATTTTTAACTTTTGTGATGTAAGTGAAGGAGAATAACACCCGCAAATACTTGTTGACCTACGAATATTTGTCATTGATAAAATCCCTGATTATGGCACATTGGTGCCGAAATATGTAGGGGTTGTCGCGTGATCACGTAACATGTAGTGTGTTTTGTAATCTATTTCATTGTATTTTAATTATTGATTTGTTTGTAATCTATTTTATTGTAATTTAATTACTGATTTGATTGGTTTGTACTTATATAGACATCTATAATTCTGTTATTTTCATTTGTTCAATACATTATAATGTCTTTTTTATATTTTAGTTATTACCTAATTATTAATGTACAATATAATGGTTTCGTTCTGTACTTTGTAATCGCGTCTGGGCGCCATCGAATAGAGATCCCAGCTCAAAATACTTGTCAGCACTAGGAAGTTTTCCTTGTCTTTATTGACTTAAGATAAACTTATTTCCAAGTTCAAGTGCCTAATTGTCTTTCCAACGACAGAAAAGTTTAGAAAAGCACTAAGATGAGTGGGCTAGAGAAGCAATTGTTTTGTACTGCCAAGAAGAGGCAAATATACTACTACCTTTATTTGCAAATTTTATGATGAAACTGTTAAACAAGATAAAGTTTTGCGATTTGTTTACGGACTAAGATAAACAAATTACAGTACTTTGGATATAAAACATATAGCCAGACAGATTAACTTACACAGCGTGATTTGAAAAGTCGCCTTACACGTGATTTTGAATGCAGCATAAAATCCATATTTAACAAAATATTAATTGTTAAGTTTGCTATCAAAGAAACAGGGGGTGATAATACGGAATGGGTTTATTTGGTTCAGAATAGGAGTAAATGGAGAGTTTTTTGAACACTTCCAGAAATACTTCCGATTCCACAGAGTACGATGAACTTTCTAACAAGCTAAGCGACACTTCAACTTTTCAAAATTTTCCCCCCGTGGTAGTTGATTGTTAGTTGTTAGACAAATAGAGTGAAATGCGCTATCTTACAAGAGTTCTTTTTTCCTGTGTCACAACAGCCCAGCTCTAGCCCAGGCCACCTCATTTTTTAGGTTTCCAGATAACGTGCTGTTAGACACACACACACACACACACACACACGCTACAGCTTCTCTGAACGAATGATCAGATCGCGCGCGTACACACACATACACACACGCTACAGCTTCTCTGAACGAATGACCAGCTCGCACACACACACATACACACACACACACACACAACACACACATGCTAGAGCTTCTCTGAACGAATGACCAGCTCGCACACACACACACACACACACACACACACATGCTAGAGATTCTCTGAACGAATGATCAGCTCGCAGAGGGCGCTACCTGCAAAATACAGATCCAACACAATTGACCAATATGCATTATCTCATCGGGATACGAACCCGCAATCCCAGGAATCAAGTTACTGTAGACCTAGTCTTAGACCGCACGGCCCCCTGAATCTACTTAGCAAATACGGAAAACCTAAATTTATTTTTGAATCTATATCTTCCACCTGGCTTTCAGATGCGCGTATTACTCTTTCCCTTCTGAATTATTAGCTATGTACTTTCCATTATATGTGGCAATGGCAAATTTGATGATTAATTAACACCAGCAGCTTAATAAATTTACACTGAGTGGGTGAATGACTGAATATTTCGTAGTAGCTTGAAATTAAAATGAATATTAAACAAATTGCCGATTCTTTCGTGTGGAAGATTTTAATGTAGAAAATTAGAAGTAACCGTTGCGTATTAGGTCCTGCTGTTAGAAAGACACTAACGAGTGTTTAATGATTCTGTGCCTCTCCTCGCATAGAATGAATCCCGAATAAAGGGACGAGGTGGTGGCACCCATATTGTCCGCTGATTAATGCTAACGACCCTTTGCTCCTTCATCCCAGCGGTTTAAAGGTGAACTAATACTACATTTAAAGTATGTAATGGTTGCTCTCTTTAAATTTTTGCTCCAAGAATCCCGTAGAAACGGATCCCTGCGACGACGCATACGGACACGTCACGTGTGCAATGAGATGGCAAGGTTGATGCACAGCAGGAATGTCATTGTTCCTGACAAATAGTCTGTTCATGTATTCGAGTTTCTTGGTTTACTTTCGTGTTCAGAAAAACTTGAGTTTTCATTCTGAAATTTTGTTTGTTTGAGAACGTCATTGAAACTCATTTTCGTCCTTCGTTTCTCAGAAACTTAGGCTACCATATATATATATATATATATATATATATATATATATATATATATATAAATCACCATGGCGCAATAGCCCTAGTTGGCCAAGGCCTCCTCATTAACGACGATTCATGATCACACTCAGTTACACACACACCACACTCTGTAGGACTCTTCTGGATGAGTGATCAGCCCGACGCAGAGACCTCTACCTGATGACACACAACATTCACAACACTACATGCCACCGGCGGGATTCGAATCCACAATCCCAGCAAGCGAGCGACCGCAGACACACGCCTCAGACCGCGCGGCCACTGGGATCGGCATGGAAATGTAGTGGAAAATTGCAATGATTTCGGATATTTAGAATTAGTAATGGAAATGTATGAGCAAGAACCGCGTGGAAATTATCATGACCGGCATTGACATATTTATAATTTTTTTGTTAAATTTCTCTCTTACAATGTCCTAATTTGTTTATTAATACAGCACACACTAAGAGAGCGAAAATGAAATGAGTATTCTTAGGTATAGTTGCATGGAATGCTTATTATAACACGTACGGCATTTCATTTTGCATACACTGTAGATAATTGTCACATGGAAACGAGACTCTACACTACTGTTACCCTCACTCTTAGCACAAAGTAAGCTCACGGTCAGGAATTTGGGGACAGCAGGCATATGAAACTTGTGCCTCGTCTGAATTCTTGTTGCGGTCCGTGAAACTTTTCAAAACCAACTGTGCATGTGGACCATAAATTAAATTTAGAGGAAGAAACTATGGATTGGATGACATCGTAAATCGATTATCAAGTTTTGAGAGTAAGTATCTCCTTCCTTTCTTATTTTTATGTAGGTAAAAACTTTTCTTTTTCTTTTCCAAATTTATTCGGTACGCTTGCAGACTATGTGCGATGCTTGTAGAGCATACGTGGTAAACATTGTTTTTAGATCATGAAACGAAACAAGATCTCCGTAATATCACGATTAATAGATTTAATATATTAACATTGGTAATGAAAATTATAACACAAATTTTCAAATGACAAATTGGCTAGAAGTGAAATGCATATTAAAATAGTACCAGACGGGGTAAGATGGTTTGGGTTTCCTTTTATATTTAGGTTTGGCCCCATAAATGTTTGTTTTATTTTCAGGTGTCCTGGTATTTGTATATTACGGTATTTTTACATTTATTCTTAAAGTTTGGAGATCCAACCTCCTATCTCTTAGCTCGCTGCGGCCCGCACGCACTAAAGACGTTTAGGTATGTGGGGCACATTATTGACACTGACCGCCCTTGCGGTACTCGAGTGTAGTTAATTTTGCTTTAAACAAGCTCAGAAATGTAATAAAAATGGGTCTGGTGGTAATCGCATTAGATGTGGGTGAAATATTCTTTCGAAGAATACCCGCGCTCTTTTGAACACTCCGTGAGGTGAGAGTGACCGGTGGAGTGAACATATGCCTTCAGATACAAAGAATGATTAATTTTGAAAGCGAGCTGAATCTTTGATGAACTATAGTGTATTTTAAAAGAAGGCAAACCACGAATAAAAGAGGCCAGTCAGCTGACTAAAGAATACAGCACCTCACACTTGCACAGAATCGATGTTGGAATTTGTTTCCTACAGCACCATGGTTATTCACTTATATAGCATGATTAATTCTACAAAGTCTCGAGATTCAGGTGCAGGTAACTGTAGCGAGCCTAGAATGATGTCACAAGAAGGAAGAGTGCGCGAAGTCGTGTGCGCGTAGATGAGTTTCTGCAGTCACAGAAGTGGAGGTGCCAGTATTCTGCTTACGTTGCAGCTGTAATCACGTGACTGAGGTCTGTGAGACTCGGGCTGAGTCTTGTCATGCAAAATGATGGGGAATTTGTGGATGTAATCCTTGTGTAACTAAAGCTGAGAGTAGTGAGTGCTGTTGGCTTAAGCGGGTGTAATCTGATTCTCGTAACAGAAGAAAATTTGAGGATGCAGTTGCCAATCTTCTTTGAGATAGTTACACACTGACATATCTGTTCTTCTGGGATATTGCTCTGCGTCGTTAGGCGATTGGTGTCTGACGTTTGAAGACATCATAATGGGTTCATCTTCGAGGGTTTATCTTCTTAACCGGATATTCGACCCTTCAAGACGAGACAACTTCTCTGTCCCGAAACGTCGGACGGCACTCACACAGTGACGGGACTCACTATCCAAGAAGAAAGGAAACCTCATCTGCACCGCTGTGACGTACTAAATACTCAAGCCGTTGAACGTGGACACCAAAACGGCTCTAACGGACAAGCTGTGATTAACCATTTATAGACCAAAATAATCTGCTTTATATAAGGAATCAGTGCGTACCGCGCTGTAAACACTTTCCACCACGGCTATAAAAACCAGTCAGTTAATGGCGTATAAATCAAAGGTCGCTGTCTGTTCTGAGATCCATACAAAACAATCAACGCAAGGCGGACACCATGTAGAATTTTTGGTTGTTAAACCTGGTGGTACGAAAAGAAACCGCTGAGCTTTAAAAAGTTAATATGGGTAAACATTCTCCTGCTCTCAATGTCTTAGTACAATCATTTGAAGAACACAAAGACCACGTCGTTTCTTAGTCATAACAAATCTTTCAGGGTCTACCTGGACGGAAGTCCGTGATCATGAAGATGGTTGCAGCAAGTCCGTAACCTCAGTGTCAATCACCGTCCTGCACGATGTCAAAATTCTGGAGGCTATCACGATTTGAATATCAGAAATATGAAAATAACAGGGTTCCTCTCAAGGAGAGGTTTAGTATAGTGCGTACGGCCATAATGTGTTTTGTCAAGCTGAAACTTACTAGTCTAAAAGAGTACAAATATCTTAATCGGATGTACATTTTATGTTGTCTATTTTACGTCAGTTTCTAGGGTAATGTCTTTTGAAAAAAAGTGTTGATTTTCAAAGTGAATTTCCTATAATATCAGAGCTCCAGTGGACGGATTTAAACTTTCTGGATCGTTTGACTGTAAGCATCGCTGGACTGTTTGAAGGTACACGCCACTGGATTGTTTGATTGTATAAAACACTAGGCTGTATACATCACTGGACTCTTTGAAGGTACACGTCACCGGATTATTTGATTGTATAAAACACTAGACTGTATACATCGCTGGACTGTTTGAAGGTACACGCCACGGGGTTGTTTGATTGTATAAAACACTAGGCTGTATACATCACTGGACTGTTTGAAGGTACACGTCACCGGATTATTTGATTGTATAAAACACTAGGCTACATCACTGGATTGTTTGAAAGTACACGCCACTGGATTGTTTGATTGTATAAAACACTAGACTGTATGCCTCCACTGGACCGTTTGATTGTATACACCACTGTTTGAATTTCGAAATCTATTAAATTGTTTGTCAGACGAAAATGGGACAATAAAAATGATTGTTAAATATTTCCTGTCATGCATTTCGGGAGATAAACACGTTGAAATTTGCGAGTGTTTTACTGTCAGAGTGATTTCACGCCTAATTTGAAGTTTCCGCAGTCTGGCTAATAATGACAAAACCTTCTCAAACATCATGCCGTTCTGATGGGTAGTACGTTACCGAATTTTTGGAGGCTGCCTCCACGGTAATGCCAGAAAAAGACACATTATCCTGAAGACGGAAGCAGAATTTGCTCCGAAATACCACTAGCTAATTACTAATCGACGCAGCATCATATCCTAATAAATCATAATAGTAAAAAGCCTGTTCTGTGTCGGCGGAAAATTTGTGACAAACATTTAAAAATCGCACAGCTCATTGGCTCGAATAAGTACAATGTATGTTTTATACGTGATTATGTGTCTAGCTTTGCTCCTAATATCCTGCAAACTGTTACAAAAATGTTAGGCCAAATTATCGCTGAAACTATCTTTATCGTTGCACCGTGCATTTCGTAGCACCAACTAATGCACATACATAACATATTTTACATTAAAACATTTAAAATCGTTCCAACATGTTTCGATACTAAGATCATCTTCAGGGAGCTACACTGTTCCTTGCTAAAGTCACATTTTTAATAAAACTCACTGACTAATTTCCTTACATTAACTTGGTTCTGTGGCAGCATGTCGTATTGTGTAAGTCGTAGGCTGCTAAGAATGAGCCTGACTGTGGGCGTGTGTCGTGTGTTATGCTGCGTGAGTGTTTTTAAAAATGTGACTTTAGCAAAGAACAGTGTAGCTCCCTGAAGATGATCTCAGGATCGAAACATGTTGGAGCGATTTTAAAAGTTTTAACGTAAAATTTTTATATATGTGCATTAGTTGGTGTGCTGATTAAATGACTACTATCGCTGAAACTAGTATTGGAAGAAAGTACTTTATTGTTTGTAATTTGATGATTGCGTTCTTCTGGGATATGAGAGTCAATGAGTAATAGGATCTCGGTGTTTGGAGGGAATAAACGTCCTCATTTCCAAGGGTAGGAGTGTTCAAAACGAATGAGGGGTTTCGGATTAAAAGACTTGAAACAATACTGTTTGTGTAGAGAGGACTGATATGTATTTAGATTTATCAAACATTGTGTTTCAAGTTTTAATAATTATCCTGGTCTTCAAATAGAATTGGTTATAACACGTCTGAACACGTTGATTTACATTAACAAAATACCGAGAATAACATCACTTACACTAGCAAAGATTTACGCCATCTTCTTCGTACTTAACAATACTCACTGCTGACTGCTTCCGAAACGCTGTGAGTATTTTTATCTCAGTAATTAACCAACTTGATGCACAAAATGTTTGTTTTACAATAAGTTTATTTCATGCCTCTACATGTTTCGAGCATATGTGCTCATCATAAGGAGGTCAAAATTGCATTACACAGCCTCTGGTATCATCACACTATGTGAACGCTCTTGTGTTCACAGAGTGTGATGATACCAGAGGCTGTGTAATGCAATTTTGACTTCCTGATGATGAGCACATGTGCTCGAAACATGTAGAGGCATGAAATAAAGCTTATTGTAAAACAAAAATTTTATGCATCAAGTTGGTTAATTACTGAGATAAATAAACTGAGATGCACGGTCAGCAAAACGTCAAAAGTTGTGAGTATTGTTAATGTACGTGATATTATTTATAGGAAACTATTGTCAAGGTCTTATTGCTACACAATTCAGAGACTTTGTAATCTCTCATATTGAATGCATGGATAATTTCAAATTCAGCACGAAGGCGCATGGTATAAACTAATTTAAACTACCAAACACTTACGTATTCCAAGGATCCGTCTCCTTATATTCAAGGGGTGCAGTGACAGACTCATCTCTCAGCCGGTATTCCCTTCATGCCTCGGTCTGTGACACCACCAAACGCCTTAAAGTTGAGATAATGGGAAAATAAAATGCAGCAATTATGTAACAAAGACGACGGTTAAATTCAACTCAAAGAACTTGGTTGCTAAAAGAGAATAATATTTAGAAAAGACAGCCAATTACGTGTAACGTAACAGTGAAGTGCGTTCATGTAACCATCGTAGCAGTGCAAAAGCAATAATTAATAGCATATTGTGAGTGTGTGTCCGTAGCCTTAGTTGTCCAGCATTCAATGCGCATGCGTCATACTGTCATCAGTGGCCTGTCTGGCTTAGAGTATTTTCCTCTTAAACGGCAGAATTTTAGAAAATAATTATTGATCCTAAAATGTGTGCTATGATGTTCTCTACAACTGTTATCTAAACATTTCTCATTCTAAGAAGAATTCAGTGAGTTTTGACCATAAATTTTCATGGGTCTTCGTATTATTTTGTCAGATTTTAATGAAATTTAAATTTGCTCAACAGATTTTCGATAAGTGCTCAAATGTAAAATTTCATGGAAATAGGTCCTATGGAAGACGAGTTGTTCCACGCGGACGAACAGACACACGAACAAACGGAGAGACAGACGTGACGAAGTTAGTAGTCGCTTTTCGCAATTTCGCGAACACAACAAAATTCACTGAAGGGTAGACTACTATTATTTCGAGATATTTTTGGAAGGCACAATAGATTTTTTCTCCAAAAGCCCAGACCGGCTCTGGGACTCACCCATCTTCGTATTAAATGGGTACATGGGTTTCTTTTTTGGGGTAAACTAGGATGGGAGTGAAGCTGACCCACTCATCTCCTTCTATTACCAAGGCTAAGAATGGTAATAAAAGTAAAGTGCACCCTTGTACAGATACTGAGTCTCTGTACAGACCGTACGGTCCATAGGGGAGGTTGACCACGGCACTAGAAGGGGGTGAGGGTTCAGCGTCACGCCCCGGCCACTCTTTACACCCGGGAAAGACCCGGTACCCATTGTACAGGAGGTCGGTTGGGCTCCAGGGCCGGTCTGGACAGGTGCGGAAAATCTCGCCCCCCACCGGGATTCGATCCCTGGACCGTCTAGCCCTTAGCCAGTCGCTATACCGACTACCCTACCCAGCCCGCAAGGCTAAGAATGAGCTGTCTATAAATCCACTCCCACTCTACATTTTCAAGATGTGCATAGGAACAATTTTGCCGTTTAAAGTTTTACGGACCAGCCGTGGTGTGCAGGTCACAGATTGATATACCCGAAGTAGGGTGTAATAAGAGGTTAAATATTGTATGATATACAAGTTTTTTTCGAAGCACGGAGAAGGTAAATTTTAAAATTTGAAATCTCTGTAATCTACAAAGCGTGAAGGGTCCTGGCGATAAAGTAACGTGCACGTAAACACACAACGTCACGTGAGCATTCATCTAATACAAAGTCGTGCTTACAGACAAACCCCAAGCATAAATTGTTGTTCAAGGTTCAAACGTGACGCCGTGACACATCTAAAGCTGCATGCAATTTCATCCTTTGCCGCGCTACTTCCAAGCTTCTCCCTACAACAATCTAAAGAAAAGCGCCTGACGTGTTATGGCCTCGTAATGAATTTTATGGAGATAATTAAGATAATGACCATATTTAGCGTCTCTAAAACAAAAGACAGCAAGAGGTAAAGATAGAGTTACAGGTTAGCGCCATCTAATGGGCTCAACGAAGTGGGTTTTTTTTACTTACGAACGAAAACCTGCGGTTGGCGTGTCGGAGGTTTGCCTTCGTCTTCGTAGCTCTTTTCCAGTGTGGGACTGATAATATTGCCAAGTTTACAGAGTTGCCGGATCGTGCTCACATGGGTTGGTTTTGATATGCCCGGCAACTTATCTTTCTACACGAGTTTAAAGTGCAAGGGAGCGACCAGTCAAAGAGATGGGTTGTGGAATGTGCAAGAGGGTGGCTTGGATAAAAAGGGGAAGATGTTATTGCGAAAATGAGGGATGGAACGGGAATTTTCGTTCACAATTTGCATACTTTCTAGGATGTCAGTTACGCTGGCTGCAATGTGCCTGCTAAAGCAGGACCAATTTCCGAAACTTGGTACTGATCAAGCCAAGGAGTTAAAAAATGTCCAAGGAATTTTCTTTCATTCTTAGTCTGACCTCTTTCTACCTACTCATTGCAGCTGTAGAAGATTATTTTTGCAATTAATTACACTCAATGAAATACACACAAACTACATTCGGTAGGACTCCTCTGGAGGAGAGATCGGCCCGTCGCAGAGACCTTTACCTGACAACAAACAAATCTCTCAAGATACACACATCAATTTCAGCGTACGGAGAATAAAAAATTTTATTAAAAAAGTACTTATTTTGCTTTTTTTTTGTTTAATTTTAAAATTTTGTAATAAAGCTGCCTTTGAATCTTTCTGCTTTTTGCCTGTAAACTCCTGCTCAGAGATCTACCCTTATTCTGTAAGTCATTCTTCTATCTGTTAGGTCGGAGAAGCAGATTTTATTATGATAAGACACTGAAATACTTTGATTTTATGGCACATATCATCACAACACATTGAAATAATATCCACAATTTCCTTTTTTTCTTTGTAGTAACCTAAGTACGAAATTTGTCCAATTAGCTGCCAGACAGAAAGGCAATAATATTTTACATTTGTTACTGGTAAACATAACAGTGCCGGTCCCAGTGGCCGCGCGGTCTAAGGCGTGGGTCTGCCACCGTTCGTCTGCTGAGATTGTGGGTTCGAATTCTACTGGGGCATGGAGGTTTGTCTGTTGTGAGTGTTGTGTGTTGTAAGGTAGAGGTCTCTGCGACGAGCTGATCACTCGTCCAGAGTAGTCCTACCGTCTATGATGCGTAGTTGTGTATGATCTAGAAACCTCATGAATGAGGAAGCCATGGCCCACTGGGGAGCTTTCGTGCCAAAAACAAACATACAGACTAACATAGCAGTACTCCGTTTTCTCTAAGAGGCTGGGGTGAATTGAAATTATCTAAATTGTAATCCACCAAATGGCGGAATATCTAACTAAAAAACAAATTAACTCCATGGTGCGATCACTTTCTACTGAAATTATGCACTATCTGTAGAAACCTAATTTTCCTTAATATTTTCACAGGAGCTACCCAATGTTCTATGCTCCGATTCATATGAATCCCGTCCACAGGTTTGCAACGTATATATATATATATATATATATATATATATATATATATGTTATAGTGTCTGTCGGAATGGGGCTGGACTTACGCCAAACCTTGTGCGGACAAATATTACGGATAAAGGTTCCTATACCGTTTCAATAGGTAGTTATCGCTGCCACCATATCAGAATACTTATCTGATAAGAAGGACTCAAGACGACATAGTAGAATCATCTATATATATTCTGTGGCGCTGCGGCCCAACGCGGGCCATGACCTCCTCATTCACGAGGTTTCTAGATCACACACAATGACGTATCACAGTCAGTATGACTTCTCTGGACGAGTGATCAGCTCGTCGCAGAGACCTCTACCTGACAAAACACAACACCCACAACAGACAAACATCCATGCCCCCGGTGGGATTCGAACCCACGATCTCAGCAGGCAAGCGGCCGTAGACCTACTCATTAGACCGCGCGCCTACTGGTACTGGCTCTAACTATATATTCTAATTTACTATATTCAAACATTTACAATGGGGATAAAAAGTCAAATTTACAAAGAATTTCGTAACTACCGAAAGTTAGCTTGCCTGATATAGAAACCAAATTACGCGAATTTGGAATTTAGAGTAATTAAATCCGAACTCAATCCGAATGTACGCAACTCAATTTAGTTATAATTTCAAAACAACCAGCACCGCTTACCTGGTAAAATTAGCAGACTGAAGATCATTGCAAGGTTCACAACCAAATTATGTACTTCTTCACCAACTCTGGATACGTAACTGCCGTGGATGAATTAAGTACGTGTATGTTGCGTATAGAATGCGTATTGAGAGGCGTTTACCATGCTAATGGGTTTATATAAAGGCGAAGCGTAACGCCAGCCATTCCAGAAGGTTTAGCGAACTGTCACGTCACTTTCAGCCGTACAAATGCCTCTAAGTCCGATGGACGGCATCGGTATTTGCTGAATTAATGAAAATGCGTGGCTGTCGCTTCCTGCTTGTTTGTAACAAATAAAATTCCTATTCGAAGTTAAAAATTACGAGTTTTAAACCAGAATGTTAATTAAATATACATTACAATTTCAATTCAGTTTAGCTTTGGCCTTCCTTCTAAGCCTAGAACTACATTTTAGTTTGTGGAAAAAAAATTTTTCTGCGAAGTTTCTCTCTTCTTATTCGTACTACAGATCTCACCAATCCCATTCTCCTTCACACGATCATTATAATTCTTGGTGAAGAACACCAAGACTCTCGTAATTACAATGGCTTCCATACGGTTTTTCAGCTGAAAGTGATTTTTAAAATAAGTGGAATTTTGCCGAGGCGTTTCTTTTAGTTGGTTCATTAAGTAAGACCCGCAGGTTTAGGTCTACCATTATGCTTGAAATGGCAACACTTGAGAAATTTGTAATAGAGCTTCCATTGTTTAAAACAGAGTCTCAAGATCTGTAGAGCGCATTGTGCAAATTAAATGTGTAGCAACGTGCTTGAAAACTGTACATCATCTGGATAAGAACAAGAGCATTATGGTTTGGTGAACTTGCATACTCATAAGGTTTGTTTCGAGATTTTGCAACCATATAAGATTTAAGGAATAATTACAGTGGCATTCTGAATCATTCGGACACTGGTGTCACTGGTTCAAATCCTGTCGTATTTACTGTCTTCCTAGTATTACGGCGATGGACAAACACCCAGTCTAAACATTCCTTTCTACCAAAAGCCTAAGGACTCAAGAATTTACAGTGTTAAGGGAATCGAAATTTGATTAACGTGTCAGCAAGAGTCTTCCCCTGATCCTTACCCTGAACCACATCAATCTCCTTCAAATTCTCTCGCCCAGAAATTTACAGCGGATTTCATAGTATACCTCCAAACCGAGTCTAGGTTTACGTTTTTAGTTTAAAACTATGTACACATTACTCATTTCTCCCATGCCACATTGCATAAACCGTAAAAATCTAAGAGGAATTATGAAGCAGGGCAAGACAGCTGAAAATTGAGAAACTGCTCTGGGTTATGCGGTAAGGTTTGAGGAATCAAGATATGGGTGAAGACATGTGAATGGCCAACTAAAGAGGAACTCAATTATTATACCAACTACTACACATATATAAAATTTATAAAATTTACACATTAAAACATTAAAACGCTCCGACAATTTTCGGTCCTAGGACCATCATCAGGGAGCCATATCGTCCTTGCTAAAGTCACACTATAAAAAGTTACATTAATTTCGCTGTACCAGTTGGGTATTGTGGCAGCATGTCGTGTTGTGTGATGTTATGTTGCGAAGAGTGCCCTGCTACGGATGTAGCAAGGCACTCTTCGCAACATAACTTTACACAACACGGCATGCTGCCACAACACCCTATTAGTACAACGAAGTTAATCAGTGACTATTTTTAATGTGACTTTAGCAAGGAAAATATAGCTCCCTGATGATGGTCTTAGGACCGAAACA
>Ga0123352_10003700_pt1 | contig 22260 bp, 17 predicted proteins | sample TergutLab28metaG_FD_89700 | JGI IMG/M metagenome (GOLD analysis project Ga0123352, IMG submission 89700) | Labiotermes labralis P1 segment gut microbial communities from Petit-Saut dam, French Guiana - Lab288 P1 | ecosystem: Host-associated > Arthropoda: Insects > Digestive system > Gut ...
CCACCCTGACTCTCTGCGTGCGACCTAAAAGGAATTCCCTTATCCATACCACTACCCTAGAATCCACGCCCGAGTTTGCAATTTTAGTTAGCAACCGACCATGCGGAACTAAATCAAAAGCTTCCGAAAAGTCAACTATAATAGCGTCAATCTTGTCTCCGTTATCCAGAGAGTCCGCAATGTCCTGGCATACCGCGATTACTTCACTTTCCCACGAATATCCCGGTCTGAATCCAATCATTCTTATCCCACACTTGCCTTAGATATGAAGCTATAACGTGTTCCATTTGCTTGCAAATTACCGAGTCTATAATTCGTGACTAATAACCGATCGCCCCCCTTGTGAATAGAAATCACCGTGGCTCTCTTCCAGTCACATGGCAGTGTACCATTATTCATTGTTATGTCTAGTAGTCGTGCAAGGTACGGAATCATGGCTTCCCCAGCCAGTTTAAGAATTTCTCCAAAGACCCGGTCTGGTCCTACTGATTTGTTTCTCCCTATCGCTTTAATCTTTCTCCTAATTGTTTCAATATCGGTGGTGAATGGATCATCTGTATTTTCACCCTGTATATGAAGAATATTGCCATCGCTGCTGAATACTGTAGAATAATAGGAGTTAAACGTATTGGCCTTTTCTATCGCGTCTGTAATGATCCGTCCGTTACAGTCCTTCATGGCGGGAATATTTTCCTTATTTTCTTTACGCCTTTTTACGTATTTGTAGAAATCCAACCAACATTTACCCTCTTTGCTTAGTACTGATTTTAAGAATGCCTCCTGTGCCAATTTCTTGGCTGCAAGTAGCTGCTTGGATAGTTGTATGGTAATCAACATCATAGTCGCGAGCTCCTGATGATGGGCATAGTAATCCCCGAAACATGTTGAGCTTATAAGAGGTACAATAAAATAATATGTGGCATCCATTTGGTTTTTTTATTCTTCAGTTATAATACATAGTTATATATGAGCAAATATAAAGCATCTATACACATAGAATTCCCACTTACATGTTTCGGCGGCCTACCACCAACATCAGAGATTGACACAAACCTAACAAAGCACTGCTTGTGTAAGTATGTAAGTTAAAATGATGTAACATGGTTATTGCTTACTGTAAAATAACAAATATGAGTGTTATAAAATTCTGAATTAATAATGGTAGCGAAATCAACGAATACACGTAAGAGTATGGAAGTATATTATTGACACAGCAGACCTGCTACATGCTTCGGCCACTCATGTTGCCATTTTCAGGGAATGGTTGCATAAGTGGCCGAAACAAGTAGGACGTATTTTTTCTTGGCACAACAGCTCTAATGGCCAGGGACTCCTCATTACCGAGGCTTCACGATTACACACAGACACACTACGCTAAGTACGAATCTCCTGGAAGAGTGATCATCCTGATGTAGAGACCTATAACTGGCAACACACAGTACTGAAAAGAGACAGACTTCCACGACCCGGCGGGTTTCGAACCTGCAATCCCAGCAAGCGAGCGGTCGCAAACCTACGCCTTAGAACGCGCGGCCACTGGGATGGCCTTGTAGCAGATACATTACGTTTATAAATTACCTTCATTCATTTTTGTACATTTGTTGGCTCCGTTACCACATCAAATTGCTCAATGCAGGGTCATGGATCATTTAAAATTGTTGGATTCATATTTGTTAAAGTTCTTCAGACCCCCTAAAGATACAGTGCGTTGGTTTTATTATGGTCTTAATTTACTGTGTTGACAAGCACTTTATATCTCAGTAGGTGTTCCGCTCTTCTTGATTTTACAAAATGTGGCACCGTGCCATGCGCGCTTGTAGAATGCCACTTGTTGTGTGCCGCTGCTATGTTATTCTATTGGCATACGAATATCTACCTTTTCTGCAGTCCATACTGTTTTACGTTCCTCTATAGTTGGTGTATTCTGTGTTATGCGGGGGTTTGTTTACATGAGTCTAACAATGATCACAATACATGTGAATAAAATAAAAAAGGATCATTAGGCACACAAGATATAATGCGAAAAATATATTATAGGAGGAATGTAGAGGCAAAAGAAAGGAAAGAGGCCACTTTGAAGAAAAAGGAGATGGCGACAATAAAATAATAATAATAATAATTATTATTATTATTATTAACTGCAATTGGGGTTTTACCCGATGGCAGTGGTTATTTTACATGTATACAAAACATGAAATTGGTTACTACTAAATTTAAGTCGGGGTGGCTACATGAGAGGCATGTAGTGGCAATTTGGAATCTTGGGAACCATCTCAGCATTTGCTTTTAGACACAGAAACCAAGAAAGACACAGGAAAACCAAGAAAGACAAAAGGAAACCTAGAAAGACACAGGGAAACAAGAATGACACAGGGAAATCAAGAAAGACACAGGGAAACCAAGAAACACACAGGCAAACCAAGAAAGACACATGGAAACCAAGAAAGACACAGGCAAACTAAAAAAGACATATGGAAACCAAGAAAGACACAGGCAAACCAAGAAAGACACAGGGAAACCAAGATTCCTCAAGAAATACAGTATACATTTTTTTTTCTGTAGAACAATTAAGGGATCTTGTGTGCATGACAATGGATCTTCACGTACTTCAAAATTCTGATCGTTGTTACCGTCTCAACAGGGACCCTGTTGTACAGAAGTACTTATTAGGGAATTAAAATGAAAAAACGAAATTATTTGCTTAGTGCAGCCGAAAAGTTCACCGCAGCACAGAGATTGCTCGAACCGACAAGAAATAGACATGTTTTTACTATGTTCACAGAAACTGATTAATTAAGCGCACATCATACTTAATGAAGCTCAAATTATAGTTACTCGTATGAAGGTAAAAATATTCCGGTGATTGATTAATTAATCACTTGGACAAAAAGAGGTGTGAGGCAGTGGAGGTACAGCTCCGCGCATACTCAGCTGAACGGTGGTGATTAAATAGCTCCAGTTTCCGACAGCTTTACTTCCCGGAAAAGAGTGCCTACAATACTCATAGGTTGGGAAGCTGAGTAGGCCCTAAAACGGCCCGGAGGCCGTGGCTGGAAAGAATCCCAGCCCGATTGCTTGTCAGTAGAGTGGCTTCGAATTTCTTTAATATTATCCCCCAATTTACGTCACTTGGGATATACTGAGAAATGGTGGGCCGTGGAGTGGATTTATCTGGCTCACAACAGGCACCAGTGTCGATCTATCGATTGCTGAATTACATTCCTGTATGTAGCACGTATGAACTGAGTTACATACTTCGCGGTTACGTTAGACGTTGCGTCGGCCTCGCTCCGCCAGAGTAACCAGAAACTGAGCCTCGATTCGTCTCGGTTTATCCGCAGCTCAGGGTGGAGTACTGGGCATCTTTATGTCACTAGGCGCCTTCGCAAAATTGCGAAGAGCGACTATTAGCTTCGTTGAGTCTGTCCGTCCGCAAGGAAAAATTCGGTCCCACTGGACGGATTATAATGAATTTACAAGTCGTTACAACACCAGCCAGCAGTAAAACAGTCTTAAAATGCTTATGCATATCAAATGTACAAATTATAGTTAAAATTTACAGGGTTTTAAATGTTTTGAAATGTTGATTATAAGCAACGAAAACCTATTTATTGTTTACAAATGTAAACAATAAAAAATACCATTAATTTATAATGTTTTGTAATCAGCATTTTATAAAATGGATCAAGTTTACATATTACAGCCCATCCACACACAAAGTTACCAAATTATTAAAAAATACAGACTTGAACGTAGCATTTAGAACAAGTAACACTATATACAACCAATTATGCGACATGATACCACTAAGCAAAATAAATTCTAGCGGCATACATAAATTACAATGCAAAAGTGTAACAAATCATATTTTGGCCAGACAGGAGGGTCAATACAAATACGACACAGTGAACATATATCAAAACAAATAACCCTATCTCGGCATATGCATTACACATTCTCAACAATGGGCATGAATATGGAAATCCGAAACAAACCACACATTTACTAAAAACATGCAATATTGGAAACAAAATGAACTGTTGGGAGTCATTTTACATGTGCGTTCTACAACAACAGGAATTATTGATCGATAAGCATAAGGTCAATGAACCCAACCCATTATTCTCCTTGGCCAACAGGACAAGGCAACACGTTACATAACCCGATAACGACCCCGAATCAGTATACGTCAGACCAGCACACTAACAACATCAAGAGGAGTAAGTCCGTCATTAAGTATATTCAATATGTCTAAGATATAATGTCCATATATCCATACACTAACTTCTGTATTTATTGCAGATTGTACAAGCAGCCAAAAATACACACTGCTTGAATGAGACGTTATAACGTCGAACAGATTTTATTGTATCATTAAATAACGTCCAAATAATATTTAACACTTACTTACTCCATGGTGCAGAGTCCTTCTTGAGAAGCTAACTGGTTTGCAGTTAGTCAAGAAATTCCCCGCATTTCACGGAACCCGAAGGTTCATTACCGCACTCAAAAGCGTCCGCCACCTCTCTCGGTCGTGGGCCAGCCCAATCCAGTCCATATACCCACATCCCACTTCTTGGAGATCCATCCTAATATTATCCACCCATTTATGCCTAGGTCTCTCCAGTGGTCTCCTTCCCTCCGGTATCCCCACCAAGACCCTATACACCCCCCTCTCCTCCCCCATACGCGCCACATGCCCTGCCCATCTCATTCTTCTCGATTTTATCACCCGCACAATATTGGGTGAGGAGTACAGATCATTCAGCTCCTCGTTATGCAGTCTCCTCCATTCCCATATTTAACACACTTTAATCTAATAATTACATGGAATTCTAAATTTAACAGGTTTAATTTTAAGAATTTATGCAACTTAGCGAGGCACAAATGTAAAACTACTTGTGGATGACACAGACATGTCGAAACATGTAAGAGTGTACATTATATAAAGATATTCTGTTGTGATACATTTCTGCATTAGGTGGTTGTAATTAAAACAATAAAAGATGCACGGGGTGCATGCATTAAAATTTTAAAAACACAAGCAATGAACGTATAGCGTAACATTGAGGCGCGTTCGGGTAACCATTGTTGCCGTGGAAGAGCAATATTACATATTCTGAGCACGCGTCTGTAGCCTCACGTATCCAGCAAGCAAAGCTCATGCGTCGTATTTTATTATCATCTGTGGCCTGTCTGGTTCTACCATATTTTTCCATAATATCTCATAATAGGAACGACTTTTTTGGAAAAAAAATTAGTGAACATAAGTGTGTGTTTTGATATTCTGTGCAAAGTAGACTGCGTTTGAAATGTGATGGCACACGCACAGAAACCCTATTTCGTCTTTCACCGAAACGGACGATTCCATTTAAATCGGCGGGGGCGTCAGTTTATTCGATTACTGGCAGCCGAGGTGTGCGCATCAGCGGTAGTAATGCTGGATACACCATATTCCAATATAGTGTGAAGAGTACTGGCTACCCACTCCATTCGCCAGTTTCCCTTTCACTTTCTTTACCGTGCGTCAACGTGTGGCATCACATTTCAACTGGACTCTACGTCTCAAACATATCTCATTCTAAGAGGAATTCAGGAATATATTATCGTAAAAGTAGATTAGTCTTCATGTAAATTGGCCCTTATTCTTGTCAGATTGTAATGAAGATTACACTTTCTAAAGGAATCTTCGAAAAATCTTGAAATATCGAATTTCATGAAAATCCGTTCAGTTGGAGCCGAGTTGTCCTATGGGGATGGACGGACGGACACACAACACGAAGTTAATAAACGCTTTTCGCTCTTTTTCGTAAGTATCTAAAAACTAACTTATTCTTCAAATATTTTAAAAGATACTGAAAGAAACGTCCCACATCAATATTTGCTAATTAACCCTCTAATTCCCCCTTGCCTAATTATTTCAACCGAACTGTTTTGTTATAATTGGTGCTACAGGCCTACTGCTCTAAGTATATGTGTCTCCATGCATATACTGTTCCTCATTTTGTGTGCATACAAACCCTTCAACTACAAGTTAAAATGTGCTTTATATCAGTATTTAACCAACTTGATGCACAAAATTTTGTTCCACATTAAGTTTTATTTAATTCCTGTACATGTTTCGAGCACATATAGGTGTGATGATACCAGAGGCTGTATAATGCAATTTTGACCTCCTGATGATGAGCACATGTGCTCGAAACATGTAGAGGAATGAAATAAAACTTAATGTGGAACAAAATTTTGTGCATCAAGTTGGTTAAATACTGATATAAATATACTGAGATGCACGGTCAGCAAAACGTCAAAATTTAAAATGTGCTATCGTTGTAACCGGATTCCGAATAACATATCCCAGCATTTTTCCATCATAAATCGTGAAGACCCGAAACCCAGTTTCGGTTACTCTCCTTGGCCTTAGAACAACCTTGGCACACACTGTGAAAATGAAGCGGCGGTTGAAAAAGAGAGCAGACGCCCCATTGTTTTCAACCTTCTGTTCCTTTTCTGCCAGACTTCAGTTAATCATTACACAAAAGAGAACATTTTAAGAAATCATGGTCCATTTGTTGAAAACTATAAATGGAATCAGTAACATTAACACTCTTGACTCAAATTACTATGCACAATTTCATTCTTTTATAAAATATGGAACAATTTTTTTTTTTGGGGGGGGGGTAAATCTTCCAACAAGAAAATTCTCCTAACTATGGCCGGTGCACAGTCTAGAACAGTCTAGAACTTCATGTAGAAATCTATTTAAACTTTCAGAGGTTCTTCCTGTTCCATGCCAGTTTACACTTTCATTAATGAACTTAACTATCGATAATCAAGAAATTTTTCAAACAAATTCTTCCATAAACAATATTAATACAATGAGTAAACATCATCTTCATATAACCAAATACCAACATTTCTTGTTTTCAAAAAAGTACATTTTATGCCGGCATAAAAATTTTCAACAGTTTGCCATTCAGTGTGACAGTCCTAAAAAATAACAAGGCAAAACTGAAAGCAGCGTTAGAAAAGTACCTACATACTCAGTTCTTTTACTCTGTACATGAATTTTTAGGCGCAAACAAGATTTACAGTAATTTTGTAAAATGTTTGGAGTATTTTACATTGTAAATTTGTGTATGAACACTCGTGATTTTTCCACATCCTACAGTTTTTATGGCATATTTATGTATCCATGGAATGTAAGGATATATGTACGTAAGTAAATATATATTTATGTATGTATGTATGTACGTACGTATGTATGTATGTATGTACGTATGTATGTACGTACGTATGTACGTATGTATGTATGTATGTACGTATGTATGTGTGTATGTATTTATGTATGTATGTAAGTAAGTATGTATGTATGTATGTATGTATGTACGTACGTATGTACGTACGTATGTACGTACGTATGTACGTATGTATGTATGTATGTATGTACGTGTGTATGTATTTATGTATGTATGTATGTATGTATGTATGTAAGTAAGTAAGTAAGTAAGTATGTATGTATGTACGTATGTATGTATGTACGTACGTAAGTGTGTATGTATTTATGTATGTATGTAAGTAAGTAAGTATGTATGTATGTATGTATGTATGTACGTATGTATGTATGTATGTATGTACGTGTGTATGTATTTATGTATGTATGTAAGTAAGTAAGTAAGTATGTATGTACGTATGTATGTATGTACGTACGTGTGTATGTATTTATGTTGTATGTAAGTAAGTATGTATGTATGTATGTATGTACGTATGTATGTATGTACGTACGTGTGTATATATGTATTTATGTATGTATGTATGTAAGTAAGTATGTATGTATGTATGTATGGATATATATACGTAAGTATATATGTATGTATGTACGTATGTATGTATGTATTTATGTATGTATGTATGTATGTATGTAAGTATGTATGTATGTATGGATATATGTACGTAAGTATATATGTATGTATGTATGTATTTATGTATGTATGTAAGTATGTATGTATGTATGTACGTATGTATGTATGTATGTATGTATTTATGTATGTAAGTAAGTATGTATGTGTTTGTGTGTATGTATGTATGTACAGCAAAACCGTAATTCATCCACTGTGAGGACTTTTTTCATCTCACGCAGTTAGATGATGTTGTGTGACTGTACACCTAAATATTGTCTATTGCCTTATCAATATGAATTCAGTAATGTCTTCTGAAGTTCGGTCAAAGAGTGAATACTATGAAACTGTTTTTGTAGGCAGAAAAAATCATGATTTAGAAGAAAATCTAATCGCTGTTGAATCGAAACAATGCCAAAGCTTGGGGTCCTGGCGCTTAGAATTCGCAAAACGAATCTTCAACAGGATGGGAGCAAATCTGCATCCCTCATCTGGTTGTATTAATAGTAAACAACTTTGCAGAAAAGTTCAGCCCATTGATATATGAAAATAAGTTTACAAGCCGGTCCCAGTGGCCGCACGGTCTAAGGCGCAGGTCTACGGCCGCTCGCCTGCAGAGATTGTGGGTTCGAATCCTATCGGGGGCATGGATGTCTGTTGTGAGTGTTGTGTGTTGTCAGGTAGAGGTCTCTGCGACGCACTGATCACGCGTCCAGAGGAGTCCTACCGATTGTGATGCGTCGCTGTGTGTGATCTAGAAACCTCAAGAATGAGGAGGCCATGGCCCGCGTTGGGCCGCAGCGCCACAGGAATAAAAAGTTTACAAACCAAACCGTAATTAATAATTATTCCTTGTTAGGCTTAAAAAAACGAAAAGAAACCTTCTCAATCCAGTGCTCCTCGATTGCCGAAACAGCAGTGATGGAACACTAAATTAGTTTACGTTACATAAAGTTACTCAGTCCGTACCGCGAAAACAACCGAATCCACAGCCATTACAAAGAGCAGTCGGTTTGTGATATACTGGGAAACAACGGACGTTTATTGTAAGAAGAGAATGGAGCTTATAATTACACTGTCCTAATGCAAGGTATTTAGAGTTAAACATGGCAGCAATTTATACTATAATCATTACCAAGCCCAGTCGCCGCGCGGTCTAAGGCGTGGGTTTGCGGTCGCCCGCTTGCTGGGTTTGTGGGTTCGAAACCCGCAGACAGCATGGATGTCTATCTCTCGTGAGTTTTGTGTGTCGTTAGGTACAGATAACGGCGTTGGTCTGATCACTCATCCACAGAAATCCTAGCGAATGTGGTATAACTGAGTGTGATCGCGAAGCTCCGTAGGTGGAAGCCATGAGACGGAATCGGTTCGAAACGCCGCAGGAAAGCTGGTTATATCACCCTAAGTCTTCACAGGTTTCAAGACGCCAACACATGGTATATCACCAGCCAACGTTTCGTCAGAAATACTGTTTGCAAATGTGTGAATTTCGAAATATGTCCTGACAAAAAATTATTTTGTACATCATCAAAATTACTACAGCAAAACAGTCAAAGCAGTCCATTCTTATTTTCTGCACTTTGTGCTTCATTTGTCATCATCGCTGCCAACAGCATGCTCGTAAACCCTGAGAAGGTTTCGTGACTTCATTCATAGTTCGTCGTTGATTAGCAATGTTTCGAGAAGACATGTCAGTCCCATTATTATGGGTCAAGCAGTCTTTCTTCTTGGATTGCTTGACTTTTGAAAATGGAAGCAATACCTCGTATGTTGTACTGAAAGTCGTTAAACAGCTAACAACCGAAGAAGCGTGTCATCCCAGAAAGGCGAAATCCCCAACTTCACCGCAGAGAAAGCTTAAAAATCTTGCATTACATCTTGCTGAGCTCTTATTCGTGGAGGAAACGAATTTCACATTTTCTGGCTAGCTTATAAGGGACTTTTGAGATGGATGTTACTTTTCAAAATTCAAATACTGTCTCAGCACACTTGACAGGGAATGTGATGGTTGTTTGACCGTGCATCTTCCTCATGAAATAAAGTGAAATGCCAACTTGATGAAACAAGGTAATTTTATTGATGTATTCTTAGCTCTACTCATTTCGGGTGCATACGCCCATCTTCAGGAGCATTAGATGTTGAGTTGCAGCATATGGTTTTCTGCACTGAATTTTTGGATTGGTGGTGGTCTTGACAGCCGCTGCGTAGGTCGTGTGCACGGTGCAGATGGTGCACGGCACCATCCGCACCGTACACACGACCCACGCAGCGGCTTCCAGGACCACCACACATCTACAAACTCGGTGCAGAAAACCATATGCTGCAACTCAACATCTAATGCTCCTGATGATGGACGTATGTACCCGAAACATGTCGAGCTAAGAATACACCAACAAAAATTACCTTGTTGCATCAAGTTGGTATTTCACATTATTTGACAAGGAATGTTTTACTCTTTTGTGTACTTAACTTTATGTAGCAGAACCTGGTATTCCCTCCGTCACTATTGGTGCGAAAGCGGTTCTGTTCTTACTTTGTGCTTGATTTATAGGTTCATAACGCCGGCGTCTACATTTAGAGGTACGTCAGTTTCCTGTGTTCTTCAAGCTCCATGTTTTCGAAGAAACTCCATTAGCTTTTCCTATTTCCGGTTTTTGGAGCCTAATTATCTCGAAAGCCTATGCCTTTCCCCTTAATTTTTAACGCTGCAGAACTCCCTTACAAACTTCATTTTCTTTTCACAAAGACCAGAAATTCGTCAAATTAGATATTCGTGATAATATAACAGAACATTGTTTTATGTGCAGGCATCGAGATACAGGAAATCCATTTACAATAGCGTTATTCAGGTGCACAATTGTGACAGCTCCTTATTAGGAACATGATAAACGAATCCTGTACAGTGATATGGGAACAGTAGAAACCAACAAAACAAAAAACGCCAAAAGAAATTACACACTGTTCTGATGCGTGCAACAAGCAATGGGAGGCTTGTCTAATCAACACCAATCGTAGCAATCCTCTGAAAACCTCGCAATGAAATATTCTCCCACAGGAACTATGCGTCCCTTTTCGGCAGAAGGTGGCCGAAATAAGAAAGGAAGGAGAGTAATGCATTGGAATACTGCAGCTTGCTTTCTCCTACTTCAGCTTCCGTAGTTCAAACTGACTGACATGATGCAATGGAGAATTATCCTGTTACAAAGTATACAGGACATATCTTTTAAGTCTTAGGCCGGAGGATCGGACCAACTTAGGATTTTACCTACACAAGGAGACAAGAAAAAAGATGGACATTCACAGAGGAAGGTTCGAATCCGCAGTCCCAACTACTGACATGATAATCGCAAAGGTGCATGCAGTCATACCGTGCAGTGCTGTGTTGGTTTGAAGCCACCAGCAACATGTCTTTTTTATTTTGGCAGTGAATGTTTCCAGAGTACGATTACTATTTGATGGCACATGCGCAGAAACCAATTTTCTTCTTTCGGCTGAATGGGCAAGTCCAAATATGTCTGCACGGGGGGAGCGTTCAGTCGGCTATTGGTAGCCTAGCTGTGTGCATCAGCGTGCATATCGTATGTACTAGTTTTGGTGGGGCTTTCTTCCGCATTCGTGCCGAGTTCACAGTCTACTCACTCCACTCTCCTCTTCCTCCTACATTCCCTTCGGTCGAATTGTCGACCGCCATCACGCAGTAGTTGCGATCTACAAATCGCGGGGCGTAATGCGTATAGAACTGTTGTAAGAGAGAAGCCAGGTGTTTGAAATTGTCGTAGCTAAGCCACTAAATGGAAGTTAAGAAAACTAGCCACATAGTATGGACTAAACTGTAAACACATCATATATACTCGCACTTCTTTACAACCAGGAAATACACAACTGGAAGAATTTGTAGACTATCTTGTTTTTCAGTATTTTGTTGTCATACTAATGCGTCATTTAGAATAACGTACCTCGCATATTCAAATGTCACAGTGAAATTAACCCTTTGACGCCTAACGACCCCTACAGGGGTCGTACCGCACCGCTAACCTCTAAATTTGCATTTTATATATTTATTCAACAAATATAGGTAATGAATATTTTAAACATGGTATATATTCTCCGTTTTTTTCTTATTCAAAATGCAGTTTGTTTCGTAATTCTAACGCATTTGGTTACTGTATTATTCACATTTTATATACAGTGTGTGCTAAAATTTAAAAAAAAAATAATTCCGGCGCCAAATGGTTAACCATTCAAATATTAATAAATGCAAAATTAAAAAATTGGAGATTTAAAAAACAGAGCTGAGTGGGTGAATTCTACTGAGGTGAAGATCCTCATTGCCCTGTAGTGCCATTTAAGAAAAAAAAGAAGAAAAAGTTAACTACTACCTCGCTCCATGTTACATCCAGCACTGAAATGATTTATCGCTGTTTGTATTAAACAGGATCTTGTCTGCATTAACAGTCAGTTCGTGGGACCGAGTGAGATGCAAATCAATAATGCTTCGTGGAGAAAGGCCTCAAGGATTATAGTGCTGAGTAAACCAGCAAATTTATTTTGGGGAAAAAGTCAAAATGTTGCTAAGTTACGTAAGTTTAAAGCATTGTTGAGGACTTAACCGTTATGAACACCTGGATAACACCAGCGACATGACATGACAAAAAGCCAAACGTGAAGTTCACATAAGCAAGTATAGTCGCCATTGTGAAGCATAAAATTTTGCTGGGGAAACCGACCTAACCTCACGCCATACACACCGAACATCGAAATTTAGTGTGTTGTTAGCTACTCCTTTCGTCTTACAAAGTTCCGTTTTGATTGGCTGCAAGAATCCCATTCCACAATACTGCGGAGTACACCACACACACACACACACACACACACACACACACACATATAATTCTTGCGAATCCTACTTAAAAATCCTAACAACATTTATAAAAGAGGATTTACTTGCCCCTGCATGAATAATAAAAGCTTTAGGCACCCATGAAGAAGATCATTGTTACGTTCACGACGGGTGGATAATCGCAGAAGTGAGATGACGTAAAGTTACACCCATTTTTGCCTCTTGACCATGATGTGAACACAGCGATACTCCGCTTGTTTCCATTTGTTGTGCCACTAGTTAAAAGAGCAGAGAAGTCCAAATGATGCTGCACGCACAAATAATGCAGGCCCTTGTTTTCTCATGACATGCCCACAGACCGCTCCAGTAATGAAAGAAAAGAGTCCTTCCTCTGTTCTGCTGTCCTTAACTTTATAATTAGAAGAAGTATTTTTTTGTGTGTACCAATAACACCTAATTCTCTGCAATTTTTGGCGCTGGTTCGTTGGTGTGCTTATGCCTTCGTTGGCTGTGGCAGACCTAATGGCCATCGTAGCCTACAGATGCGAGGTTAGCAGCAGCTGTGCATTATGCTGCTCTTTGTTTTAACACCTCACTTCGAAGTTTTAATGCTGCATCTCGCGCCTGTGTACATCGTCAGCACCGCTGGTATCTTTCAAGGGATATCAGCACCAACGTCATCTTGGGGAACCTTTACTTCGAAGAGTGGGGAGCTGAAGAACATGGCCGATCTTGTACATGAATCTTTTCACATTCATGGCAGTGTTAGAAAGGACAATGTGGGTAAACCTTGTCTGTAGTTTGTGGAAACGTGCAGACACAACATAAACCATAAAAATGTTTTGGTTATTCCATTCTTCAGAGAGATAATTTCGACAGTAATTTCTTTTTGACGCCTATATATCAAACTTCAACTCCTGAAAGCCAAGACTGATATCTAGAGGAGATGCGAATAGAGGGATACTCCTTTCAAATGCTCTTCCAACTTAGGATAATATTGAAGTGGTACTAGTTGTGACCTGACAGATAGGACACGTAGTCGACATACTACGGTCGACTACAGGGTCTCCACATTCCCCAGTATGCAGTTAAAATCTGTCGCACACAAGGGCTGCAAGCGGTGACTCCGAAAATGTGGATAAAAAACTGACATGTCTAGGCGATGGCTTCTGGCTGTCTCAAACTCCTACACACTCATCCGCTATACGCATCTCTTTCAACCGATCTTCCTGCCATATACCGGGGTGCTGATAAGTCCTTAGCCCGACCAGGAAGGAAACAAGCTCGGGAGCATGTCAGGGACGCAAGCGATTTCAACAAAATCGAGTCGCGAACTGTCATCAAATTTGTTTTCCTGCAAGGCAAGGCGCCGAAGGAAATTCAAGCCATTCTGACAGAAACATTAGCGTGTTTCCTTCCTGGTTGGGCTAAGGGCATATCAGCATCCATGTAGTGGATTCTCTAGGGTGCGAAGAAATTTCTGACCGGAATCGGTGGTGCTGCAGAATGTACTTGCTGATGGAGAGCACAGTGTGCTGTCTAGTTTTAGGTATCTTCCTGTTGTAACTGGAAACAACAGTTCGCGTTGCGAGGATTCAGGCTGTTTGGACTGAGAAGTGAAAAAATGTCAGCTCTAATAAGAAGGCGTTCCTGCATGCTTAGGTAGAGTTTGTGTGGTATTTTCTATGTGGTAAATGCTCGTACTGTGACTTCTTCTTCAGAATCGTTCATATTGCAGAACCAATCACCGCCTTCATAACCGCATTTCACAGAGGGCAACGCAACTTCGGGGTGCCTACGGGAACGCGTGCATCATATGAGACACCGACCACGCCTGCAGCGTCTCGGTGACGAGTAATTGGAACTCGGTGCTAAATAAGCCAATAATGGCTATGCTGTATTCGAAAAGAGCAACGGATCCCTGGTTACTGAAAATAAGAAATTTGTCAGTCTCAATCTAAAATGTCTGTTTGTCCGCCCCCCCCACCCCCCAGCCACCGCCCCTTTTGCTAATAAGTACGATAAACGAGAAGGCATCAATTTATACAGTGGACGAACTTCAGGTTTCGTATTTCGAATACTTTGAATAAAAATCCTATTTCTCTTTAGCAATGTAATGGAATTGTGGTAACGGAAGTGAGGGTTTTTTTGAAAGGCGAGGCAGAAAAGAAAATGCAAAGAGAAAGGAAGAAGATGTCGCATAAAGAAACACCAGATGGATGTTGCTAGAGAATGGCAGTACAAAGAACGGTTCTGTATCCATTCGTATTTCATACGTCGTACGTCTCAACTTATCACTGCCACAAGAATAAATCTGTGTTTGGCTATGAAGGTCACAGTATAGATTTTGGAATCGAAGCACAGAAACTTGAACTGAAACAGAAGATGGCCGTAGCAACGTCGAAAAAAAAACACCGACAAATTTGAGCGGTAATCACACTTGCATCATTAGTGGCCTTAGCTAATGCATTATTTATCTCACCGCAACCTTCGAACAGCAGAAATGACTATGAGGAAGAGGCGAAAAAAAGAAATATGATGAAACACTAGATATAATTATCTACAATGTGTATCCCAACAGCGGCAAAAGAGCTCCTTACAAATTACACACAATTATACAGCAAGCCTTCTACGTGTTTCCGTTGTTTAGGGCCATTTTCAGGGAGGTATTCGACAAAGAAGAGGAAAAGCAAAACATTGGTTAATTATGATATGGATGGGCAATTTTAGAGTAACAACAGTTGTTAAAATTGTATAAAAATAATTAAAAAGCACAGTGACGAAGTGCATATTAGATTTGTAACTTACGTATATGAATTACTTGAGCTCCGAGAGATGCAACTCGCCTGTGGTGGCATTCAGGTTATTGTAGCTTGTTTGTTGGGACAAAGAGCATGTTGCGGGGAGGAAGCAATGATGGGAATGAAAGGAGACTTTAGGAGTCAATAAAACTTCTGTGATTCTAACGTAATTAATTTTGCCTTTTTACCATGTAATGATAAATTTACATGCTGCGGGTGGAGAAGAAGCCTTCAGATATGGAGTGCAACTATGTCTTGAATAGGCACTCCAGGAACAGCCGACAAGGGTCAGTCCTTCAGGCTGGAACTTGAGCGAAGGGAAGAGAAGGTAGGCAGAAAAAATAATCATATATTATAAAATGCCTTGGAAATGGCGGATTTATTAACACGACCTGAGTAATGAACAAGAACATCTGTAAAAGGTAAAAGGTAAAGCAGTCTCGTTACAGGCCCAGAGGGCCCCAGAGGGTTCCAAGAAGTTAAGGTTCCCAGATTTCGTGACAACGGCACAGGATGGTGGTAGGTTGTCAGCCTTACGCACCGGCCGCCTTTAGCCCCAGGAAATACTCCTGGTACTCATTTCTGTTAGAGGCTGAGTCGACCCAAAAGCCATAGTACGATCGGAAGGATTTTACGTCAATGACAAATCAATTGACACCAGCTGGGATCGAAATATCGACCTTCCGATTTTTAGCACAGCACCTTAACCACTGTGCTACCGCGGTCCCCCAAAAACATCTGTACAAACAGAAAAAAAGGGAAAAGCAAGATAGTGAAAAACACACTATTCAAGATGTGGGTATATAAATTAGCTAAGTTCAGAAATTTGGACACAAATCATGACGTCAGAACAATACTATCTTCTTGAATGTGTTTCCGTGTAGTGTGGTAAAACGTAGTTTTCTTGCAACTATATGCCGCCACAAGCTTCAGCGCAGCTACCACTAACAAGAAGGCGGCACGTTATATCGAAAGTTCAAAAACACCCAGCAGACTACAAGATATAACCATCCACAATAAAATATATCTCACAGTTACTGCCATACAAACTTCAAACTTCGGATTTCGACAAAAATTTAACATGAAAGAAATAGACAGTGCACGTGTAACGTAACATTATGGAGCGTTCGCGTAATGTTTTTACCTCCTCGGCAATCCCAAGATCCTCATAACATTTCACTTGAAGAGAGCCCTTTTCTAGCTATTGAATGTTTCCGTTAACAATAATAAAACATAATTAAATCTTCATGTAAAATATTTGTGTCGGATTTTAACCATATTTGACTTCTCTTAACAGAATATCATAACACTTTGCAACACCAAATTTCACAGAAATGCATCCGTTTGGAGCCTCGCTGACACATGCAGACAAACGTACAGACAGACAGACACATCTACATGACGAGCTTAGGGGCACTTTTCGCGCATGTGCCTAATAATCTTGGGCGATAGCTGGCTTATTTAAGATTGTGTAGAGAGCATGAATTTATTAGCGATAGAAATATTAGAACACATCTTTGTGTGGCAATTTAATACCATTTATTATATTCTCGGTTATGGCAAACTGCAAGAAAAAATTAAAAATGAAATACACTCTCAAGAATGCCTACAAAAGAAGTATATCGATGAATATGTATCAAGAAGTCATAATCTTATTCAAAGTGTGGCCTTGTGTTAGATGCATTTCTCGCTACTTCGAACTCATACGGAACCAGTAGTTCAGTATCATGACCGAGTTTTTGACCTAAAGAGTACGATGCGAAATATAATCACACCATAATATTCGCTACTGCTCTATTTTTTATGCGACAGTGAGAATTTGCCATTAATTTGGTGTTACATGTCAACATTGTGTACAGTGTTATTAAGTTTCATATTAACATCCTATGTTGTATTGCTAAGCTTCGTGTTAACAACTTATACTCTGATCTAAAGCGTCACGATAATGGTGCAAGATGTGCCTATACAGCTGCATATGCCACACATAATGTGCTCTGCTGACAAGTTCCGTGTTCCTTGAAGTGATGTGAGGTTACGTTTCATGTTAACATTGTGTGTTGTTCTCTTAAGACTGTCAATACTATATGCCGTGCTGTTAACTCCCATTTTCACGCACTTTGCCGTAGGTTGCCGCTCGGTTTCAGACGCAAGGAGGTTGATCGCATAAAAGTACCTCCCCTCCCCCCCCCCTTAGGCGATAAAACCTTAACTCGAACTCCAGTGGAGGTTAATTTTGTAAGGAAGACAGCACATCTCAGTTCTGACAATGTACTCCAGGAACTCCTGCAAGCACTAGCCTGAATTTTGGATTTCACACGCATTAGACAATCACACCAACACACTCATAACCTTCGGAGTACAAATTTTTGGATGTCTTTGTCAAAGCAAAGTGAATTATTGCTTGTGAATTTGGAAGGATCATACCAATTTGATAAAGCAACGCGAATTATTGTTAAACTGAAAAAAGGTCTAAACTTACGCGTTGTTCTAGCATGTAGATAATTATGCGCACATTGCTGTTCGCGAAAATACATACCTGACAAGATTCAATTAGACGAAACTGCGTACTTTACCAGCCCTAGACATTCACTGTCACAGTACTTCGTTCGTTTGTAGCCCTATATACAGCATCTCAAAATTCGTGTATGTATTTTCTTCTCTGCATTTTCATACATAATCGAAACATGCGTTCGCATCCAATCACGTTCATTCATAATACGTATATGCGTTTACAGTTCTACACGCTCCTTCATAGTCCGTACATGCATTTGCAGTCCTGCACATTCAATCAAAATCCGTATATGAGTTGGCAGTTTTACTCACTCCCTCATGTTCTCATAAAAAGAACCAAGTAGATGCACTAATTTCTCAAATTTATTTTTGGAATAAACCCTATATGTTTCGGACAGTTCCTCTGTCTATCATCAGTATATGTCATACAGGTTTGCTGATAGCAAACCTTTATGACATATACCATTGCTGTGTGTACAGTGAAAAACTCCTGGTGATGGACACAGGAACTGTCCGAAACATGTAGGACTTTATCCAAAAATAAATTTCAGAAATTAGTGCATCTAGTTGGTTTTATTATAAGAATTTATCACGATGCACGGTCAGCTGAAAATAAAACACTCACTCATATTCCGTATACGCCTTTGGTGCCCTGATCATTCATTTATAATCTGTATACGCATTTGCAGCTCTGTACATTCAGACACAATCTGTATACACGTTTATGGCACTGTACATTCAGTAATAATCCGTATATGAGTTTTTATTTCTGTACATTCAATAAAAATCCTTATACGCGTTTGTATTTCTGCACATTCAATCACAATCCGTACCACCGTTTGCATCACTACGCAGTCTTTCGCACCTGATGTGTACCTCTACGGACCTGCAGAGTTTCTTGTGATCAGTCCCAACTCTTTAATTTTTGTTGCATAATCCCCTGACAAAATCAGCCATGTTCTTGAGCAGTATATGAAAGTATCTCTCCCCCAGATTGAATCCGCAAGATAGAGAAATAAACAGAAACATACATGCCTATTTATGTTTAGGTTTTACTCAACTATTATTTACATGCCGTCTTACAGCTCATCCTAACTATGTTAAAAGTTAAAGCCTCTAGCGTGTTTCTTATAACATGATGTTGAGGAGAATATTTGGATCTAGGAGTAACGAGGTAACGGGGGAATGGAGGAGATTGCATAACGAGGAGCTAAATGATTTGTACTCCTCACCCAATATTGTGCGGGTGATAAAATCGAGAAGAATGAGATAGACTGGGCATGTGGCGCATACGGGTGAGGAGAGGGAGTGTATAGGGTCTTGGTGGGGAAACCGGAGAGAAAGAGACCACTGGGGAGACCTAGGCGTAGATGGGTGGATAATATTAGGATGGATCTCCAGGAAGTGGGATGTGGGTATATGAACTGGATTGGGCTGGCCCAGGATAGAGACAGGTGGCGGACGCTTGTGAGTGCGGTAATGAACTTACGGGTTCCGTGAAATGCGGGGAATTTGTTGATTAGTTGCAAGCCATTTAGCTGCTCAAGAAGGACTCTGCACCATGGAGTAAGTAAGTAAGTAAGTAAGTAAGTAAGCAAGCGTGTTTCTCATAAAGTTCAAAGATACGTTTTTTCCCACTTTTATAAGAAATGGTAATTAATATTTTCACATAAATACGCCATTCCATCCAGTCCTGAATTCATTTAATTCAGTTGATTTCTTCATGCAAGTTTTCCACAAATCAATATTAATTAGTCCTGGTAATGAAACCAACAAATTAAATACTTGTTTCGTTAAAATTCTGTTTTTCTCAATGTACGGTCACGGGTTATTTAATCTGTAATAATATTAAAATTATCATCCAACCGAGTCTGAGTTCTCGGTGCGACACTTTATAATTGTCAAAACAAATTATACACATTCGTTCTTTTCGCTACGCCCACCCGGCTCCTCCTCACTCAAGCACACTGTATAACACATCGCCTTGGGCTATAGTCATGTTAAATACTTCTTTTTCATATTCTAATACCGCCTTCAGAGTCACTGCAGTCTGCCGGTTTGCTCAATCCTCGCGGCAAAATTGGGATTACTTCTTGTGTTGCAAGAAGCTTATAAGTTTGCAGAAGGAATTCAAAACCAAGATCATGCGAGCTGAGGCCAAAATCTAGCAAATATCACGGGAACATACGTGTCAATACAATTCTGCGAAGGCCCTGTTTTCAGTTGCGTTCCTTTATCATGAAAAGTGAAGCGTAATATGGAAATGCCCCAAATCTTATCGAAATCGCATGATCTCACATTATGCACCGTGACACAAAAAAAAAATATTATTCTTATAAAGTTGTGTTTTTGACGGCTGGTTATCTGATTTTATTTATTCTCCAACACAAAGCGATGCATATAGTTAAGAAAACAACCAAGTCTCAATAATGTAAATGTACGACTGTCATCCAGGTGGTCGTTATGGTCTAAGTCGTCGGTTTGCTGCCGCTCTGTTACTGGGATAGAGGCTTCGAATCCCACTTAAAACACGCATGTTAGTCTCTGGCTTTTGTTGTGTGTTGTGTTTGTATGACGAGCTGATCACCCATTCAGAGAGTCCTACCGAGTGTGTGTGTGTGTGTGTGTGTGTATGTGTCTAATTGTGTGTGATATGGGAACGTCATCAAAAAAGCGGCCTAGGCCCGATTTGGGCTGCAACGTCATAGAAAAGAAGACAATTTTTCTTCGTACTGAATATCGTTGTCAAAGCCTAAGATTCGAGAAAGAGGCTTGAAAACACAAAGAATTAATAAAATATCGATTCACGATACTATAATTTATATTAGGGTAACCAACTTATTTTGGATGGCAAGAACTTCCTTCAGTTTGTTGTGGACACTGCATAAATAAAAGGGAACGAAGATACTAACATAATTATTTATGTGGAATTCATCTCATTTTGGCATATCATATTAATACTGAAATACGTGCTGGCATCAAACACAGCAAATTTTATTAGTCTTATCAATAAATGCTGCATGTTTCGGCAGTGCTATTTTCAGCATTTAAATACATGAGTTTAAAATTTAATATACATGTATATATAGCGGGCCGGGTAGCGTAGTCAGTATAACGAAGGGCTATGGGCTGGACGGTCCGGGGATCGAATCCCGGTGGGGCGAGATTTTTCGCCCGTCCAGACCGGCCTTGGGGCCCACCCAGGCTCCTGTACAATGGGTACAGGGTCTTTGCCGGAGGGTAAAGAGCGGCCGGGGCATGACGCTGAACCCGCACCCCCTTCTAGCGTCGTGGTCAAGAAAGGGTAGAGCTATACCTCTACTCCCCTGTGGGCCGTACGACCTGTACAGAGTCTCAGTGCCTGTACAAGGGTGCACAAAAAAAGTGTGTGTGTGTATATATATTTTATTTTGGGTTCTAAATTCATGTAATTCAATGCATGAGAATGGTCAATACAACTGAAACATGCAGCATATATAGATAAGAACAATGCAGCTCGATGTGGTTGACAGCAGGACATACGTCAGTGTTAATATGAAATAATTCAGAGCTTTGAACTTTCGTTGTGCCATGAAGAAATTGCTCTCAGCTTTGCTGCGGTACATTCTGTATCACAAGACAGGCAAAGAACGTGTAACGTACCATTGAGGCGCCTTCTTGCAATCATTGTGGCAGTGGGAAAGCAATGAGTATTGTATATTCTGAGTGTGTGATTTTAGCTTTAGTTATCCGCACGCGATACGCTTGCACCATATTATGATCTGTGGTCTGTCCGGCTATACAATACTTTTCTGCATTATCTCATAAACGGCACGATTTTCGAAAAACAGTTATTGAACATAAAAAGTAGGTTTTGATTACTTCTACAACTTTTGTGTGAAACATTTCTCATTCTAAAAAAAAATTGAGCGAGATATGATCTAAAATTATATTGTTCTTCGCGTAAAGTACCCGTTATGGTAGTCAGATGTTGATAAAATTGGAATTTTCTCGACAGACTTTCTAAAAATACTCCAACACAAAATTTCTTGAAAATCTGTCCAGTGGAAGCAGAGTTGTTCCATGCGGACAGACATGACGAAGCTTATAGTTGCTTTTCGCAATTTTACGAAAGCGCCTATATATATATATATATATATATATATATATATATATATATCTATATATAAATACATATATTATATTGATATTTCTAAATTTTTAACTAAAAAAA
>Ga0123352_10003701_pt1 | contig 22259 bp, 10 predicted proteins | sample TergutLab28metaG_FD_89700 | JGI IMG/M metagenome (GOLD analysis project Ga0123352, IMG submission 89700) | Labiotermes labralis P1 segment gut microbial communities from Petit-Saut dam, French Guiana - Lab288 P1 | ecosystem: Host-associated > Arthropoda: Insects > Digestive system > Gut ...
AGATATATTTAGATTTATATATATATATATATATATATATATATATATGATAGCGGCGGTCCCATTGGCTGCGCGGTCTAAGGCGTGGGTCTGCGGTCGCTCGCTTGCTGGGATTGCGGGTTCGAATCCCGCCGGGGCATGTCTGTCTGGTGTGAGGGTTGTGTGTTGTCAGGCACAGGTCTCTGCGTCGGACTGATCACCCGTCCAGAGTGGTCCTACAGAGTGTGGTCGTGAAGCCTCGATACTGACCCACTAGGGGCTTTTTTGCCGTGGGGAAAAATATATTTAGTTCTATTATATTGTTTGTTTTTGTGCGTATTTCATGTTATTTAACGACAATATTTTAGTCATAGAGCTTACGCAGCATCGAATGAAATGGGAAGGGTTTCTTTAATGGTGAGTAGATACGGATAGGTAAGGCAGCTGCCATGTCCTTTGTGCATTTATTTAACCACATTGTTTCACTTGTAGATATTTTTTTTGGCATCGAATACAATTGCAAGATTGTCTTTAGTGGCAGGTAGGTACATACTTGTAAGGAACCTGCCATGTTGTCATTTAATTAGCACACCAACTAATGCACATACATACATTTTTTTACATTAAAACATTTAATATCTCTCCAACATGTTTCGATCCTAAGATCATCTTCAGGGAGCTACACTCTTCCTTGCTGAAGTCACATTTTTTAAAATACGCACTGATTAATTTCCTTATATTTACTCGGTATGCATGTGCATTAGTTGGTGTGCTAATTAAATGACTCTACGAAATTCATGGTGCAACGATAAAGACTGTCATGTTGTTTTTGAAATGACTATCCCAAAAGTCCCCTTGAGTTCCTGAGAGCCCCGTGACAGACAGTCAATGCGTAGTCGAGAAGACAAGCAATTTTCCTTCCTAATATAAGTTGCCACTACATGCCTGCTGGGTGTTTGGATTTACTTTAATATGCCGGGCGTCTGGTTAAGACACTTTTGTTTCGGGATAGGCCTGTCACATGGTCCGTTCCTACGCAAGACTGCTTAGGACAACGCAAGCATATATATTCATATACGGAGAGAGATTACACTATCGATTCCAGCGTTCGAAAGGGCAAAACTGTTTGTGCAGTGTTATTGAAGAACACTTCAGCAACGTGCTCACGGTGTTTGACAGCATTTTCTCATTTTGCGAGGCTGACTGGAGAAGTGACAGGAGTAAACGTGATGATCGCGTGCATTGGCAAACTAAAATTAGACCTCCGCCATGTGAGCTGTCATACTCACAGCGCGTGTACAGCTGTACAGTAGGCAAGAGGCTGTAACAATGCCAAGAGGGTACGTGTGGGAGAGGGGGGGAGTTTGTAATGCTTGAGAAGTAGTAATATGCACTATAGACTTTATTTACATAAATGATGAATGTTTAATGCTTGCAAAACACCGTTGTATGTGTGGATACGGCACAAACCTCTTGCCGTACTGAGGACATTTCTTGGTTTTGCTCCCTTAACGTGCATGCCGAGGTGAAACGGGGGTTTCAAATGATGACGTTGTGTGCGTGCTTGTAAAAACCAACAAGTTTGGGTTAATTCAGCTATTACGCTGGACCTACGAAGCGTCATACAGTAAAAAAACACACGTAATTGTGCGCGACTGCTACGTTTTACATTCGTTGCTGTTACGTTACATAATCCATAATCAATATCGCATTACTAGTACGAAACAACCCTATCCTTGTAAGGCCTAAGTAATTTCAGGATCTTTCAGAAATAAATCTGTTTAACCTTCTGACAGAACGTCGCTATAAATTATGCAAACAACAGAAACCTTTTGTCTGTATCAATGCTGTCAGGGCTAGGCCCAAAATAATTGTATGGAGTAAAATCATGCTTGTCTCTTATCACACTTGTGATATGTTTAATATTATTGCCACCATTATACACTAAATTATTTCCAAAATTTCACGGTCATTCTGTCAAGAAATAATGTAGGTCAGTGCATTAAGTGTTTGTCCTCTTACATTTTAAATTTTGATTTTTTTTTCTGAAACTACAAAGAGATCTTTTATTTCAAATACGTTTGCTCAAAGTTGAATGGCAACACTCATTCTGTTGATGCAGTCGATGTGTATTATGAATTTGACTGTAATGAAAATGTCTTTTAAACGTTTTATGAAGACATAAATCGCACATAATTACTACGCGGTTACAGTGGCATAGCATGTCTGTACTTCAGTTCGTAATAAGTAAAGATAAAGTGATAATATCTGATACCTTCAAAGAAAAATGTGGATTAGAAACGGCCGCTTTCGCCATTGGCTATACGTATGTGGTTGTTGCAAGAAATTGCAAGTAATTGTGTTATTATCGGCCTCACTGTTTCACAAGCTGAAGTACGATTTGTAGGAAACACGCTGCTATAAGACAGACTCGGGAGAAACTAAAGGATTGTATCAGTGCAAAGTGACACTATAGGTTTGACTTAGTGATGTAAATACGACTCATTTTGAATGTTGGAACCTGATTCCAGTTTACTTTTAACATTCAGAGGACCTTGCATCGTGATATGTTCTCATAATAAAACCAACGAGATGCACGAATTTTTCAAATTTACTTTTGGAATGCTTCGGACAGGTTTTCTGTCCATCATCAGGAGTCTAGTACTGTATACGAAGCAACAGGTGTATGTCATACAGGTTATGCTGATAGCTTGCTAGCAAGCTGTCAGCATAACCTGTATGACATGTACGTATTGCTGTGTGTACAGTACTAGACTTCGGATTGTGGACAGAAAACCTGTCCGAAACATGTAGAGTTCTAATCCAAAAATAAATTTGAGAAATTAGTGCATCTCGTTGGTTTTATAAAAAGAATCCAATTGACTCCTTCACGATTATTGTGGCATCTTTTAATTTGGACTTTCGTTAATCAGGTATCCATTTTATCGACCCCTTCTGCATTACTCCTTGCTGTAGGTCTGTATTGGGTGTAAAGTCCTTCGGTCAGACCGTGAAGTGTGTATTTTTTTTTGAATTGGTGTTGTTTTTAAATAAACGCAGTGAGTGCTCTCTATTTCGACAACTGTCTCTCTAATGCCAAAGAAAAGATCATTTGTGATCTGCAAATTATCGGATTGCACTGTATGAATAAATTATTGCTTGGTTTCATGTTTGATTGAACGAAACCTGTTATCATTTTTACCGGCTTCAACAGGACTATTAAGAGTAAGTAAGTAAGAAACAGCAGATGCATATTGTCAAAGTTTCAACAGGGGTGATGATCTGGCAGATTTCTTGAAATAATAATACTTTTTAAATATTTTTTTCTTAGTTTCGTAATTCTAGTACGTAGTCATTTCAAACAGTTGTTTTTCTGCTCACAATCATGTGACGTGCTCTGACTACACAAACTGTTATTAACTTTGCTACTAAACGTTCTCTCTTTTTATGTTTTAACCAAAATTAATGTTGGCCCAACCGGCGGGTATGTTATGGATAAACGGCGTGTACCAGATAAAATGAGCTAATGCATTTTGATTTTTTTTAAATATCATGTAAACTAATTACGATCTTACAGAGCGAGGTCTATGAGAATTATCGAGGAGACACCGAAAAGAAGACTTTCTGGTCGAAAGAGGTATCAAGTTGCCTAAACTGTATTTACAAAAACAAGTGATGATAACAGGAATATCACGTTATGGAGGCTTAATTCTTCTATCGATTTACGTCATTTCATGTTCCACTAGATTTAAAATATTTGTGACAACACAAAAACATAAAATTTTTGCTTACATGAAACATCCACAGTTCCTGTGCGAGTCTTCTCATGCCTTGTGCTGTTTTCTTCGCTTATTCCTACATGTTTTCGGCAGTTATTCTAAAGATGATATTTTATGAATACTGTGTCAGAAGTCACCGCCCGATGTGATTGAAAAAAACCGTAGGAAATTCCAGTCGGAGACTCTGGTGCTTTAGGTATATAACTGATCGTAACAGACTGATGTGTTTTACTTCTTTCCATTATGTCTTTACCGAAGACAAAAATCGTGATAATTAAGCAGCAATTAAAATGTAAAATCGGATGTTTGGTGGCTTATTATTTGCGCCTGTATAAATGGTACACGTGTTCATTTTCATCTGAGATTGTTTATATCGAGTTGTTTTTCTCTTTCGTTACTTAAGTTCTTATGGACAAAGCTCACATAATACCTCGTGTTACGAGCAGGTACTTTTTCTCTGTGCACTCTCAGTTGCTGAGTGCAGTATGTACACGTATTACTTAAGCTCGAGAAATAATGAGATAAAGGTGATAGCAAACTGTGATTCAAGGATGGTTTGCAAGACATCTTTTGTGGCCCTTAGCAGTCTGTGTCTCCATATTCGTCTAAGGTACCGAGTTAACTCATAAAACAATAGCCGGTTTTCCTGAGGAAGTTCTAAACTTGTGTATCACAAATGACAGGAAGACGCCTTATCTCTTACCATGAACTAACCCGTTCGATACAAATGCAGTAGGCATTTATGTGCTGCTAATGACTCAGATTCGTGAAAAGCGTTATGGCGCTCACTTTTCAGGCAGTGTCTTTACCCAACAGCCGGCGTATTTTGTACGCAAACAAGAAAATCCTCATTTTATTTCACGTATTTAATTATTACTTTCTTTATATACACGGCGTTTGTGGTATCTGAAATGAATCTATACAAGAGTCAAGCATCAGCTTTGCTCGGGTATTTAAAATTTTCAATCCCAGTCTTATTAGTGTTGCATGCAGTTTGTAAGTTTTGCACTGGAAATATCCGATAATTGTGAAAACATTCTATTACATACCGGAACGGTACCTCAAATTAGGCAACGGCTGCTTCGTTCATACTCTTTCCAGTTCATTACTCGACAACAGTTCCACCAGTCGATGCTGTATAATCTAAACTACCCACAGCTTCGTTATATAAGCAATTAAATAACATAAATAAATACATACGTATTGCAATTTCGGGAGCCATGCGCTTTAACCTGTTTCTTTGTATTTCATGCAACAGTTGTGATCTTTTTCGCAGTATTATTGGCGAAGTCCACAGACGCACAATGCACTCAACTGCTCGCATTTGGGAAAATTTGTGTCGTCAGTCTTTGATTTCGATTTATACGTGTGGGAATTGCACAACGTCAGCAATGTTCGTTCAGTGTGTTATGCAACCATGTCGTTGCACACGTTAACTGAGCGGTATAATTTCACGTCTGTTGGGGGGCCTTAGAGCAAAGGCGGAGAAAACTGAAATGAAATAAAAAATTATTGGAACATTTCCAGTGTCTGTTGTGCTATCGTCATTTTTACAGCTGCAGCAGCTTTTCTTTATGTGGCATGTATCTATGTGACTGCCGAGCGTCATAGCAACAGCCTGCATTAAAGTAGGTTGCAGAAATGATGTGAAACTGGGCTGGCAATTATCTCTTAAGTTGTTATAGAATACTGATGTCTGGGGTAATAATGATTACTAGTCACATTGTATGTGTGTTGTGCTGGATTCTCTGTTATTTGCTGGCCTTACGACTGGCGCCTAGTCCATATCACATGTTGTGATGTAACTAAGACATCGCCCTTTTTTGTTTTTACACAGTGATGTGATGTCTGAAATCATAGCTATTGAACTTCTATGCACGTTTATCGTGCTGACTGTTGAATTCGTGTCACGACTTTGCTACAACTGATCGAATACTTCAAAATATTTTTCCTCAAGTAACTTGTTACAGGCAGCCTCCCTCAAAGTGCTTTTATTTTTTACTCTCCACCCCCCTGTAATTTAACCGCCACGCAGCTAAAACTCTGATTCAGAATTTTATAATATTTAAGAATACTACTCTATAAGTACCGGCTTCAGGTTTCAACTGGCTTATCAATTGTCCTTGCTGATGTTTATCGGTGTTTACCTCAGTCACACGAGAGCGTCTTTTCACGTCTTTACTATTGTTCAGTGATGATCTTCCTACACCATAAGACACAGCAGGTTAAACAGTTCCTTTAAGTAATCGAAAAGCTATATGTTAGTGAGAAGTGTTTTACGTACGCAGTTCACACACCAACAAATGCACTATTTATTGACTTGGTTAAAAGTTTTAAATTTACATTAAAATACACATAAATATCGCTCATACATGTTTCGGTCTTCAATGACCAACATCAAGGGACTTTATCTGTACCTAACTAAAGTCATATTTATGTTAAAACACTCGGTAAAATTACGTCGTTATATATAATAGGTAACGTGGCAGCATGTAGTAGAGCGGCATGTGTGTTGTGTGCTGTGCACACAACACAACTTACCGACTCCTTTTCGACAACCGCTTGAGTTATTTAACGTCAAAAAAATGAGGGAATTGTTTTGTTCTCTGGCCTGACTGCTTCTGGGGTCCACACAGCATGCAGTGAATATCGAGAACTCTTCCTTTGGGGCTAAAGCGACCAGATCTTAACACTCATCTTCTTCTAGTGCCAAGTGTAAGAATGATTGGAAGTAAACTTCCACTTCCCCATATGATTTTATGGCGTGCACCAGCGTTGGGTACCACCCAGCCTCCTGTTCCATGAGTACGGTTTTTTCCTGGGGTAAGGCGCACGGAGCTTGAAGTTAACCACTCCGTCTGTTTTCGAGGTTAAGATTAAGTGGAACCATACCGCCACACCCCCTATCCCTTTTGTGTATTTGTGGCATGGACAAGGAAATCTTTACTTTTAATGTACCAACTGACCTTCTTAGAAGCAGAGGAGAAAGCGGTCGCATTCAGTCTCAAAACACTGCCTTGGCGTTCATTCGCCTGGAGGCGCTGCGGGAACGGCAGAAATATTAGTCAAAACAGTATGTTCCCCGGCGGAGGCTCGCATCCTACCCCTACGGCATTCAAGTCAAAAGAGTTATTGCTTAGACCTACTGCTCTGTAATATATGACTGATCAATCAGTTCACATAGGCCATGTAGTAATGGTAATCCAGTCAATCTGTTTACAGAAACGAAGCCAAATATGACCCCAGGGCCGTCGCCGCCTCATTATCGAGGCTTCACAATCACACTCGGACACATCACACTCGGTAGGACTCCTCTGGACGAGTGATCATCCCAACGCAGATACGTCTGACAACACACAACACTCGCAGGAGACTTTCATGCCCCCAGTGGGATTCGAACACGCAATCGCAACAAGTGAGCGGCCGCAGACCCACGCTCAAGACCGCGCGGCCACTGGGATTGGCGGGTGCGAAATTATACGTATTTGTCATCTTCGTGTTACATGATTTTAAAAATTTAAGGAGCGAATTGGAAACTTACGGAGGAAATTTATTACATGCTCATGCCGTCATCACTTGTTACGTGAAGACACGTCATCGATGAATCACTTTGTTTCCGTCAAACAAACGGTTGTCTTGTTCTATCGATTTTCGTTCTCTAGCTTTATCTCGAACAGCGATATCTGCGCCGAAATTACTGGTTACGTGGTGTTTGTGTATGTCATTTAAGGACAAAGTAGCCTATTTTACAGAGTAGGTTATTGTAATGATGCCTCACTCTTGTTTTTTAGCCTGTCTTAGTATGTTGACTAATACGAGCCAATTAAAGATAAAGTTTCTCGGACGGTAAACACACATTTTAGCTGCAATAACTGACCTATTATCGACCCTTTACGGGCCCGGCCTGTAACCTGACCATGAACACAGTGGGAGAGAGGCTTTCAGAGCGGGTACATACGCACTCTCGTTTATATATGTGCATAATGCTCAATTTTACATATACTCTATATACAACATGTATTCATAAGCTTAAAATGCGCCTTTATCAGCTTTAAAAATCATCACTTTAATTACATAATGCGCTCTATAACATTGCACAAAACGTCTTGCATACTTACCTTTGTGAAAATGAATTTTGTGCAACTAAAATACGGCTCAACATAGGCAACACGTGGATGCGGTCGGGTATCGCGCGTTTTTTTTAGCGGTCTAATCAGCATATTTGTCTTTGTTATTTTGTACAATTCCTAGTGGATGCATTCAGAATTGTACTGGATGCATTGCAGCCATTTGCACGGAGCTACACGTGGCCCAAGGGACATACGATACTCTGAACTTGTCGTGACGTCGTCATCTCAGTAACGATAGGATAGACTGTCATTCCTGTTATATTAGTAACTTGCACAATTACGAAAGCAAGTTGTATAAGAATTACTTAATACAGGTAGATTCAGGTCATTAACTTATTGCGCAAACAAGTCTGGTAGCGTAGGACCTTTCTTAACATTCTGATGTAATGTTTTTACGTATGTGACCATTCACACTTAATCTGCTTTGTTACAGTTTTAATTTCACTAGACGCAGAACAGCGTCTACCTGATTGGTTAGAAATGCTCTTACGTATTCCCTTGCATCTTTTGGCACCTTTTCATTTTTTAAAATTTTGTTTCGGGCTAATTAAATGGATCGATGTGTTACACCGACTGTTATTCTGAAGCGCCTCTTTATAATGTAAACCTGGTTTATTTCTCTGTTTTCTCATAAAATGTTGAGTGATATATGGGTACGGTAAATTATATATTTTTATGAAAAATTCCTTCTCGAGCCGTTCCAAGTTACTATTCACAAGTTTTCCATTGAAGATCAACGTTATCAATGTACAGTACAGACATTTTAAGAGCTAGTGAAGAGGGCCGAATTGGCCTGTTTAAAGGTTTTGTGTTTGTAATGCGCGCATTCTTTTACTTTACTTGTTTGATGCTATTAGGCTTTTCATTTCCGAGACGATTTTCGATGAACTTCGTTACTTGAGAGCGACACTGAAACTTGTTTACACAAACCCTGGGCGACTAATTTTTTACGGTGGCGCATAATAGTCGTGGTCGGTTCCAGTGGCTGCGCGGTCTAAGGCGTATGTCTGCGGCCGCTCACCTGTTGAGATTGTGGGTTCGAATCTCACCGGGGGCATGGATGTTTGTCTGCTGTAAGTGTTGTGTGTTGTCAGGTAGAGATCTCTGCGACGGGCTGATCACTCGTCCAGAGGAGTCCTACCGACAGTGGTGCGTCGTTGAGTGTGATCTAGAAACCTCGTAAATGAGGAGGTCCTGACCCACTGGGGGCTGTTGCGCCAAATAAAAAAAATGGTTGTGGGTTCTTAGTATTTAACTCGCTGCAGATCACCTTTCTAGCACATAGAAGTTTCCGCTGCTTCATAGACTTTTGTAAAATTTGTACACATCTGTTCTAATTCTCGGTACCTAACGCGACTTCGCTGCCGGTATATCATACTGTACTTATAGGCGTGAATTGAATTGTTGCCTATATTTTATATAATTTTTATCCGATGTTGATAAATTTCAGTGTTCAAGACTTCCATGCAATGCCTCAGAGCATTTAGAAGTTTCGTGAAAATCGGCGAAGCGGAGGCCATACTTTACCGAGGGGCGTAACTGAATTTCGGCCTCTACTTTCTGTATTTATGAATCAGTCTGAGTAAAATTTCTTAATATTATTAAATTCTAGAGGTCTATGCAATTTACCTTGTAAGATTAATGTTTAAGAGTATTTTGTATATATGGTATTTTTACAGGCATGAAGTCTAGTATGTTGAGAATGATCTATAGCAGGAATACACGTCTGATATCCATGTAACTAGTCGTAAGACTTTTGAAAACCTACGTCGTGAATTTTTACCCTTGATAGGGACTTAAGTTGGCTCGAAACATGCTGAGTTTCTAACAAAGTTATCAACATGATGAATGTGTTTTACTTAAAAATTACTTAAAGATCTCCGATGTTCAGGTGAGACAAAATGTGGGCAGAAATGTTTACTTTATAAATAGAACCTAGTCTTCACATTTCCATACGAGAGACGCATAATTTTTCCGTATTGTCTCTTGCGAGGAAAGTGTATGGAGAAAATCTTCTAGGGGCTATTTCATGATATGGCAACCGCAATTATATGTGAATTATAAATACCCCCTTATATGCAACAAACATGTAGCTACCACACAAATGGGTATGGAAGAAACGTGGTCATTAATCTACGGAATGTGAAGATAATAGTCTGTCTACGCTGGGGTTTTGCCAGAACGTAGAGGCTGCCAAATTTCAGTCAGTGTCATGAACTCGAGAACGGCGCACAATCCGAACACCGCGGACAGTCACACGAACTAGGAATTTAATTTGGTCCAGTTTCTTTACGCCTACACACTTAATGAACTACTGACACGCTGCCATGTGTCGTCCATAAGAGACAAGTTGCTACAAATAAATGCAAGGTTAGACGCATCCTTATTTCTCTGAGGATTAACAACCACAATGAAACTGAACTGCTAAATAATCCATTATACAGATATGTATAGAGTCTTTTTATTTATATATTTTTATTATCCTCCTACTCTTGATTCTTTGCTTACTTATTGGTGTGTAATATCCTGCTATTTTGTATAAGACCTGCAGTTTGTTAAATATAAAATGTGATATTGGTATGGTAGGGGCTGAGGCAAAAATATTAACGCTCCGTTTGAAAGTAATAAGACGTAAATTAGAAAAGTCACAATACTTAAAACTACTTTCTTCTAGAATGCAAGGACTGGGGGTATGAAGCACATACCCTGCACACTGAGCGTTTAATTTTGCCTGCTTTAGGCTTTTGGTAATTTAATCGGGCATGCCATACGTCAGAAGAAACATTACTCGTGAGAAGAGAATGCGTTGGGTTGAAATAATGATTACAGAATTGAAATGTCGGGGTACTGTTGCTTTATCGGGACCATAGAAACGGTTTTATTCAGTGAATGGGCTTCTTATCCGACGCATAGCCACTTCAGTATCCCTCATGAGGGAACGGTATCATTTCGAACAAAATGCCACGGTCAGTGTGAGCTTAAATTTTGAGCCATAATTACATTCTGCCCAACATGTATAGCGGACATGAATCTGCTTTCGTTTAGGATGACATATTCTGGCCTATTAGGATTGAAGTATTTAAGTTCCTGACACTACATTTCAAGTTCCCTCACCTCACTTTTAAGTATAACGGGGAATGACGAATGGCCTATTATTTAACTATTCCAAGTCTAGTGTTTGCTTTGTGTATCACAAGGTTGAACATTAAAAAATATTAACTTCTTTCTATGAAGTATACTTAACGTGTCCTGTGTGGGTACAGGGTTCATACCAACTGTATGATGTTTCGCATTTGAAAGAGTTAGTTGAGTTAGAAACGACTGTAGGACCTTATCAGTAAAGACTGAAGAAAGAGAAGGAACAAGAAACAGTATTTTTACGTGCTGACCGTAATTCTAGAAGGCTCATTTCACCAGCAAGTTGGATTTAAATTTAAGGAAGAAACTATTAAAGTGGTACATGTGGAGCGTATTTTTGTATGGTGCTGAAGCTCGGACATTTCGGAAAGTAGATAAAAAATACTTTGACAATTTTGAAGTGTGGTGCTGGAGAAGGATGGAGAAGATCAGTTGGACCGATCGTATGAGAAATGAAGAAGTACTGCAGTGAGTCAAGGAGGAGAGTAATATCCTACAAACAGCAAAATGATGGAAGGCTAACTGGATTGATCACATCTTGCGTAGGAACTGCCTTCTAAGCACATTATTGAAATAAGATAGAGGGAAGGATAGAAGTGACAGGAAGACGAGGAAGAAACGTAAGAAGCTACTGGATGACCTTCAGGAAACGAATGGATACAGGAAATTGAAAGAGGAAGCACTAGATTTCCGTCTGTGAAGAACTCGCTTTGGAAGTGGACCTGCCGTAAGACAGACTACAGAGTGATGAGTATGGGAGTGCGTGAGTGAATGAATGAGTGGTAATGCCACAGTACTTTATGCAGATTTTTAGTGCGTGTATATCTTACGTGTTTAGAATGAAAGGGCTACCTCTTCGTGCGCGCTGCTTTGTCTTGTGTCCGAACTACTCGTCATTACAGGTAGCGGCCTGAAAGTTATTTACCGTCATTGACTTGTCTAACGTGTTACAGTCCCTACGTGGGGGGAGTTTGTCCTTCTGCTCCACCGATCTCAGTAACAAGAATTTTTCAACACATTATTCGTCAGACTGCAATTAAGAGTGTTCTCCAAACGGAAGTTTGCGGACCACTGTCAGTCCGCGGTTTGGTTTATCCCAGTTCTAATTTCTAATCACGATGGGCGTTCCGTAAGTAAGGTTTTCTACGTCATGGACGTTAGATAAGAAGTTATTACAACGTTAACATGGCACATTTATTCCACTGAAATATAACTATTTCTGAACATAATCACATATCATACTGATGCATAGTCCCACCTTGGCAGGAGTTTAAAATATTCCAACCCTGTACAAACCGGGTTCTTGCGTTTGTAACCTTTACCGAACAGTGAAACAACAATAAATGGGTCCAACTTTTTTTTTCGGGCACAGTGAGTTCAACAAGGTTCGGTGGACAAATTGTTGTATTGTTATTATTTTGAAAATTTAAGTGATGAGAAGTAGGAATAGTTCTTTAGCAAGGTTGTGCAACCGCCCACGTAGCCGATAATTCAGTGACCGTCTTACATAGCATTTTCTGGTATCGAATAATTAGTCGTCATTTGTAGCCTGCTTATTGAAACGATCTGACGCCATATGTCTGCTATCTGTGGGTAAATTTGAAAGACAGTGTTCAGAAAGCAGGGCGACCTCAAGTAAATCGTCAGACGCGCAGTTAATGGACATTAAATTCAAATTAATGTTATGTTCACCAGGTGTCAGGCGTGTCTGAGTTTTAAGAGGTCCGTCATTTCCAGCACCTGCTGTAATGTACTGTAGGTATTTTACATAGTCTAATACACATTGTTTGTGTAGATTTTGAGAGCGGAGTCTGTGCGAAGTGGTACATTCTGTGTCTACCATGGAATAGGACTCTTAGTTCTGCTCGGAAATGCCTTCAACACGTTGAAAACCGGGTCTGGCATACTGATTGCCATTTTCTTGGTTTCCTCTCTGTGCGGAATATCGGGATCGCACATGAAAATAAACCAAGACCGCTTTCTTCTTAATTATTAATGTACTCGTAATAACTACCTGAGATCTGTCATTCGATTTATTCAGTAATAAGTGTTTATGATGCGGCATTCGTGATTGTTTTACCGTTGAAAGACAAGCGATGGAAACTTGTGCTAGAGAAAATTACTCCCGATCCATTATAATTTGTAACCTTCAAACAGGGATGTGAGAAAGCCGGAAAAGACATAAGGATGATCATAAGCTGAATGTTGTCGCTGTGCTTATGATCAGAGCTGACGCAACTTATTTGGAATGAAGCAGTCCAGATTTCAGTGAAAGAAATCATCTCGTGTGTCAAGGCAATACTCGTATCTGTTAAGGAAGTCGTTGATACTCGAACATATCAACAGATATTTTCGTAACGTTATCGACTTCCTTTATGAGGTCATTCTTGATTGTTTGAGTCATCTCGCTGTTTACAGCGCCATGTCAAGAAGGAACTCATTTTCCCATCAATAACATTATCTCTACAATCACTTTGTAGCATTCCACGATTATGTACACATAACAAACCCGACCTACCCTCAGTTGTGAGCGCAATTACGCAGATTGGAATAATTCTTCTAGATAACAAACTATAAATTCAGTAACGTCACATCTCACAAACAAACTCATAACTTTTAAAAACATTTTAGATATACAAAACAGAGTTTAATGCTGAATAACGAACGTCCTTCTCCTGCTGTACGCTGTCAGTGTTAATGTCATGTTCAATGAATATATATATATATATATACGTTTGTGTGTAGATATATGTACATACTCTATATATTTTTTTTCAACTAGGTTTTTCACCTTCTATCAATACGTTATTCTGCCCAGTATCATAAAACAATAGACGCCTATTTCTTTTAAAACGTTACGGTACACATACCGTAACGTTTTAAACTGAAATAGGCATACACTGTTTTACGATATTAGACAGAATAACGTATTGACACAAGGTGAAAAGCCTAGTAGACAATTTCCAAAGCATATTTATGTGCAGCACAACAATAGATACTAGTAACATCATTAATTTAAAGGAATTAGTACCCTCTGAAAAGTTGGCTCATGTGCTTATGAGTAATAATAATAATAATAATAATAATAATAATTATTATTAAACGCCACCAATTTGTACGCTGCAATTTAAATACAAACATATGTTAGTGAATATTTAAATACAGCTCTAAAGTAGGACGGACATTCGCAATTCCTCATGTGTTTTAAAGGTATTGCTGCAATAGAACATCCTCTGTATCTACTGTTTATTCGACCTGATGAATGCCTTATGAAAAATCTAAATATTCTTCACTGAATGCATTGGTGGCACAATCCAAAAATTGCCATTTTGAGTTACTACTACAATCGAGCACAAAAATTTGACCACTACATCCGACAATACAGGCACGCTTGTTAGTTGAAATATATCCTGCTAGATGCCATTATTGTCGGATGTAATTGTTATATTTTTTAGCTCAAGCGTAATATTAACTTGAAATGGGTAATTTTTCGATTGTGCCACTATTGCATTCAGTGATCGATGTGTAATGTATACAGTTGCACTGTGTTTTTAATGAAGGTGTTGTTTTTACAGAAGAACCCTCTAATTCGATTTCTTGAGTTCGCCCTTTAGAGGCCCTAAACCGCGGCGCACTATTCGCCTCTCGATGTTCTGAACTCCATGATATAATTTGAGTATTGTTCCTACAGTTGCTGTCAGTCATTACATTCTCTCAGGATCATCTTCCCCTCTTTCCAGTTGGTATCGGGAGCTCTTACCCTGGAGTTAAACGGCCGTGACGTGAAACAAACCACTCATTCCCATGCATATTCATGGAGCCATACTTCCATTCAGCCATACGTCTTCATGCATTATTTCCTAAGTTTGCACAGGCACACTCTTACCTTCCCCGTTACTACTGTGTTCTGGTTCAACATACATGTATTTTAGCCCCATTTCAGTGCATTGATACGGCAGATCTGTTTTAATGGAACCGAAGAACAGGCGGGTATATTGGAGTTTTGCAGCGGCGACGCCACTGGATGGTTCGAGGTTCGGATTGCGGCAGGATTAAGAGATTTTTCTCTTTTTCCAAAATGTTCAGACCGGCTCGGCTCCCCCCATCCCCCTCCCAGCCTTCTTTTCATTAGGTACTGGGATTCTTTCTCGGGGGCAGGGTGGCTAGGACCTGACGTTGAGCATGCGCCTCTAGCCAGCGCCGATATCAAGAATGAATGGAGCTGTAGCTCTTCTCCCCCTATACACCTCCGTGGCTTGGCCGGGGACAATTTTACTTCTCCTCTTTTCAACTTCAGTATTTGTATAGCGTCGAGTTACAGCATGCCGTGAACTGGCAAGAATGTAACTGTTATCTGTATCTGTTTTAAGATACCATCCCAACATTACTTCAAAGGGACTGAGGAAAACTGTGCTGTACGTCTTCCAGGATAACCGGCTTCTGGTCGAAATTCAAAATTGGCACCTTCCGAATATGAAATGTGACTGCTAGCGACTAAACCACGGCGTTGTGGTACCACGAAATGGTGTATCAGATGAAGTGTCATGATCCATATTCGGGCCTGCCGCAAATGAAGTTTTAACGCGGCATAATTCGCAATACTGACGTGTTAAAAACCCAACTGCAATACATTATTACTTTCACAATGTAAATTATACCACGATACGTGTGACTAAGGTAAAAAAAGAAAGATTCAGTAAACGGCAGTGTTTTTCTTTCAAATATTCGCCTTCTGTCTAAATGAAGTGCTGTTCTCCGCTGTTGGCTGTTGCTTGGTCTGAAACGGTTTTGAAGTGAATTAAGGCACCTGAAAGTAGCTGCGTGATTAAGTAGACGTGTAGAAGGCTTTTGAAAAATATTTCACGTTGGTTACAATATGAATTGAGAGTCTGAACCAAGTTCTATTTCGTTGTAACTATCTCCTTGTAACTGAGTCCTATGCGAAAACTTATAGTCGCTCAGATGGTCATATTCCCCATTCTATATAATCTGAATTGTCATTACAGTTTTCATAAAGCCGACTATTGAACTTCACCAAGTGCCAGCTGAATCCAATCCAAACCCTCACAAAATTGCTGGTCCATATTAATATGATCTTTCTCTCTACTCTTAGGTCTTCCAAGCTGTCTTTTCCCTTTTTTATCGTAAGGATAGAGGTAAAACCAGACTTCCTTGCGCATGTTGTGCGGTCAGTGTGCAATAAAAGTTCTTAAGATAACTCTTTAAACAGCTCCTCCAAAACTTACTGATACGTCGTGAGCAAAGTGGTATCGGGGCCAGTCACCCGGTTGCCATGGAAGCAAGGGGGTGGTCGGTTGCCTGGCAACGCTGCAAGATATCTCACGTATGGATGGATATATGTGCAAGGGCTGTTATTGTCTTTAAACCTACCTTATATTTTCATCACCCGCTGCAGTTTGACTGGGTATCCTACTTATTCCAACTAGTCCTAAATAAGAGGGTCTGGTGGCACAATTTTTCGCCTTGCAGATTTTGTTGCTTCTGGTTATGACCTCATGCAGCAAACACGCCATCTTTAGCTCGCACTACTCTTAAAACTAGATTACATTCTGTGTTTCAACACTCAGTATTCTCATGGGGGTTTCGGCTGTTGTGACTGCATCAAGAAATGCATTTACAGTGAGGCTACAAAAACTACTTAGTGTTAACGTAAACCAGAGGTTCCAGATTCCAGTCTTAGATACAGTCTATATTGCGATTCAGATGCATAAAATAGGGACTGGTGATGGAATAGGAATACTTGAAAGCATTGGCGCACCCAAAGGGGAGGAGGGGCTGCAATCCGACAGTCCCTCCCCCTCCAAAAAGCGAAATTTAAGTAACACATATTTTGTAGACATATGATCTCAAAGGTTTTACGTGATTGACTCTTCAGTCTAAATCAGCCACTGAAATCGGCTGGTAACTTGTACGTTGGAGTATTGAAAAACATAATAAAAACTCGCAAATACGTAGATTTTTTTTTCAGTTGGTTTCATATTTCCCTCTAACCTAACTAGAGATTTTGACATGATTTTCGTAAAGTGGTTTTTAGAAACCAACATAAACAGTATATAGCCATAGGTACAGTCCACCCATCCAAAGAAAAAATTCGGAATTTGCCTATGCTTGGAAGTTACTAACGCAAGGTACGCAGTAACAATACAAGCAAGCACGTGTAGCTATATCCGACCTAATAAAAGCAGGTTTCTGTTGTTTTTAAGTTAGGAGCCAAAGGATTGAGACGATGTTAACTTCTAATTTAACAAGGACCTAGTTTTTTTTATAAAATACATAGAAGCTTTTATGATATCTCCTTTTGAAATGATTAATTATTTAAATAATTGCAGCTACTTTTTATGGCGTTCACGTGGTTTTAGATTGTGAATTTAAATTATCTTAGACTTATAATTGAAGGTATCTGCTGCTATATACACTTCAAGAAGCCCGATGAACGCTGGTGTTAAAATTTAAAGATATTACGTTTTTACAATATTAATGACGATTGGCCAATGTGGGAAATTACTTGCCGTATCTGACGACTTGTTAATGCGTAATAAATAAAGATTCAATGACAATTTGTTCTTCTATCTCGCAAACGAATTGGTGGCAGAAGTGTCATAAAGTAGTGTATTTATTACACTACGTTATAATTAAAACGAGACTGTGCTGTGGTTGTAGGTAGTAGAGGCCAGCTGAAATGTGATGACACACGCGCAGAAACCAGATTTCGTCTTTCGGCGAAACGGACGAGTCCATTTAAATCGGCGGGGTGTCAGTTCAGTCGACAGCTGGCAGCCGAGATGTGCCCATCAGCGGTAGTAATGCTGGATACACCATGTTTCGAGGTAGTGTGAAGGGTACTGGCTACCCACTCCATTCGCCAGTTTCCCCTTCACTTCCCCTCCGTGTGCGTCACCGTGTGCCATCACATTTCAACTGGAGTCTACATGCGTAGAATATTCTCATGAATATGTGGTGTGTAATTTGACATTCAGGTAACCGTGCGTCGTGATAAATTCTTATAATAAAACCAACGAGATGCACTAATTTCTCAAATTTATTTTTGGAATAAAACTCTACATGTTTCAGACAGTTCCTCTGTCCATCATCAGGAGTTTTTCACTGTACGTACAAGAATGATATATGTCATACAGGTTTGCTGACGGCTTGTGAGTGGATCAGGACGTTTCGTCCTGATCCTGCTCGCTCGTGTACCATTGCTGTGTTTATAGTGAAAAACTCCTGATGATGGACAGAGGAACTGTTCGGAACATGTAGAGTTTTATTCCAAAAATAAATTTGAGAAATTAGTGCATCTAGTTGGTTTTGTTATAAGAATGTGATGGGTAATAAAAGACGATACTGAGACGGAGCAACATAACTTGCAAAGAAACACGTGAATGTTATCATACCTTTGTAGTCATGTTAACGAAGTAAATATTCGCACATTACCTACTGCCTGATAAGCAACGATTCGTTAACTTCTTGAAGAAGGTGAAGTGGGAGACTGACACAAAACTGAAAATAAGATGCGAGTTTTTAGGCTCCCACAGTTGTGTCACTGAAGATTTATCCCTTCTGGAATGTGAGGCGGTGACGTTTGGTGAGTAGTTTCCTACGTTTTGAGGGATCCTAGTGCTGTCATATCCAGGGTCAAGCAGTGCAAGAAGAGTGGACTGAATTTTGAACAAACCATAAACGAATTAAAATCGCTGTCTATTTGTTTTTTTTAACTAATCTACATATTTTTCTTAAGAATAATAGTCTACTCATATTTGTTTGTATCGTTACAAATATTTTCAAGGGATTTTGCACGTATCAGCGCTCATCTGATCACATCTCTTTACCTCTCTAATTTGTTGACCTATTTCAATCTAATATATTAGTTCTAAGCCTACAACAGCAGTATTATAGAAGCCTATTGCTATAACGCGATTCAGCTAGACGAAGTCGTGGACAATGAGGGATTGGAGGTCATCTAATCAGCTTGGTCATGGTCTTGGACGGAGGAACGAAGGTCTGCCCGAATGCTGGTGGGAGGGAAAGTCGTGCCAGTTAACGTGACCCGTATTTCACATGGAAATATAACGAAATATAATTAGTTGGTGGTATAGAACTAAGCCAGTGTACTGTAGTTGAGATCATTGCGGTGGATTTTCAGTGGATATGTTTGTGCCTTTACCTCTGCCTCCAGAAGATATGAAGTCCTTTTTAAGTGGCACATGAGGTTCTAGTTATGCGTGGTCATGTGGCACCAGAAAAATTAAGCTTAAAGCAAATTACCTTTAAGCGCAGAATTTCCATCTTTAAGAAATAACATAAATCCGCATTAACGAGGACCGGATTGGTGTGTATAGTGATTATTGCAAATAAACATTAGTTAAATGTGTTCGCAAAAAGTGCGCTATTGCTCCAATCCGTTAGCGCGTGTTGAAAACCACTTTCATTTTATTGCAGGGCTGACTGTTTGGAGAGGACTTAAAACATCTGTTTTCCATTTGCTCTTCTCCCATTATCAGACATGAGCGGGTGCAAGGCGACATCGTTTTTGCTAAATATCAGTACGTCGGACAGTAACTAGTGATTGCAGCGTGAAAACAGAATGGGTATAATTACTAATTAAAAATTACACACAGTGAGTTACTCGTTACAAATTCACTATATGTAGGTGACGCTTCGACCAATGGGGTAAACTTACCACTTGGCAACGTCATGCCGGCAGTAATACAAAATTATAAATAAACGATATAAACAAAGATAAATCATGGACCACCACGACGAACACGATTAACTTCGCACATGATGTAATATTTATTAATTTAATCGCAGTGTGCCCAATTCCATTATTATTATTATTATCATCATCATCATCATCATCATCATCTCCTTTATGCAGGGTATTTGTACTTATATTCCTGAGACAAACTATATCCCTAGGGAATACAATGTTGCAGCTATTCTGTTGTTACTATTCATGGTGCTTATTATTATTATTATTATTATTATTATCATCATCATCATCATCATCATTAGTTGTGAATGTCATAACGTTTATTCTCCTTTTGCGGTCCTGTCTTACTGGCTGTTCATAAGAGTAACGAGCACTTGAATCATGCACAGGAGAGTAGAAGGAAATGGTTGCACGTGACATTTTGGAATTTTGGAATATTCTTGCTCCGTTGATGTGATCCCCGGGACACAGAGGAATTTTTGCTCATCGTTCGTGATTAATTTGGACCGGTATGTGTGGGGAAACGGAGTAAACTTTCTACTGCTGGAATTTTTATGATGTAAGCATGTGTTTCTCGGAAATGCGGGAAAGAGTTACATATAAGTTTCGTAAAACCTTTTCCCCTTATATATGCTGAAACGGTTTTATAGGACATACCCTGCGCTTCCTTCTACCCTCCATCACCTTACAGATGAAAGTTGACACCCTTACATCGCAGGGCGGAAGGGGAGCAAAAATATTGATAGGTTGTTACCTCAAAAAAGTCACCATAGTAGAGATCATAGGCTGTGGACGAGTATTCATTTACTGCATGGTACTGGATAAAGCACATGAAAAGACCGGAGACGGTATTTCTGTTTCTTCTTGGGAAAGCTGAGGACAATTTCGTAATGAGGAGCTTGACAATTTGTGCTCTTGAAATGTTACTAGATAATAAAAACGAGGAAGTTGAGAAGGGAGGAATATGTGACACAAGTGAAAGAGAGAGACGAGACATACATACAGAATTTTGGTAGGAATACCTGAGCGATAGAACTGTTTGGAAGATGTAGGCGTAGATGGGAATGTATTTTTAAAAAGATTTTAAACAACTATGGTGAAGTGGTATTGACTGGATTAATTCGACTCTTCTGTAAACAGTAATGCATCTTCAAGGCCTGTAAATACAAGGAACTTCTTGCCTAGCTGGACGACTTGGTATCGCAAGAAGGACTGAGCTCTTTGTAATTAGTTACGCCTACCACGTCTCTTAAAAATGACAAGGAATAAGATCTGCCCGGCTTAGCGTGGACACATTCCACGCGGCTAGCGTGTATTTGACGATTGCTGATAGAAAGTTCACTTCCACCCCGCAATGTACGCTGTATAATTTGCCACTTTGGTCCAACAGATGTGGACGAATGAAGAGAACTGGGTACTCATTCGCGGCAAATATTGATCTCTATGCTGCTAGTTGGATGGCTTCTGGTGGGAAAACCGGTTGACCCCAGCTGCAAATTTACCAGTATATGAATAGGCCTGTTTTATGCAAATCCCTCGTTTTGTGTTCGCCAAAGAGAAACTAAAATTTACACCGCGCCTCTTTCAGCTTCTTTTGGGATATTCGTGGGTATTGTAACTCGTAATGAAAAATTGGGTGTATGCAGACTGACACCCTTATAATTTCTAGTTTGTCCTAAGCAATAGGTGTGTGTATGTGTGGGTTTTGTAATGTGTGGGTGTTTTGACAATTGTGTGGGTGTTTTGGTAATAAGTGTACTTGTGTGTTGTATTGTTTGTAATGTGTTTTTGTTTTGTTTCTTTTATGTACATTTATTCTTACTTGTTACTAGTGTAAGGAATACTGCCACCGAGTGAAAACTCAATTGCACTAAATAATAATAATAATAATAATAATAATAATAAATCCTTGAAACAGAAATTAAACTTCCTTTCTTTCCTGTTCTGAAATTTTTGTTGTGACAATAGGTGAAGGAAATTCCTGGAAATGACAGCTTGAGTTTCTTGAACCCCTAAAAGTATTCTTAGTAGCCCCTTGCATTACTTTGGCACAGCGTCTCCAGACAGGCAACTGTTGTATAACAAGACATTGGCACGCATAACACATGGACACAGTTGCCATCTGCGTTCTTCGCGCCTTGGCATTCCCTGTGGTCTGGGTTGATTAAATAACTTTGACGTAGGCGTTAACAGTGATATGTACAACTCCGATTTTTGTGGTTACTGTTGCTTCCTGTAATTTCCGTTGTTACTACTTCTTACAACGTTTACTGATATCTGTAAAGGTAAAGCAATCCCCATACAGCTCTGGACATGCCCTGGGGGTTCCAGAAGGGTGGGACTCCCGGATTTCGAAATATTCGGCACAAGAATATGGTAAAGTTGTCAGCCTTATGCACCGGCCGCATTAACCCCCCCCCCCCCGCAAAATATTCCTGGCACTTTTTTCTTTTAACCGCTGAGCCCCCCCACAAACCCCAAAGCTACCGGCCGGCCAGC